>ENA-OPTB01001495-OPTB01001495.1-human-gut-metagenome-genome-assembly--contig:-NODE-1495-length-17763-cov-2.780721_pt1 | contig 17763 bp, 16 predicted proteins | sample MGYA00241810_ERZ501911 | MGnify/ENA primary metagenome ERZ501911 (study PRJEB25962, sample SAMEA2042304) | human gut metagenome | biome: human gut; feature: human-associated habitat; material: faeces... | reverse complement strand
CCGTACCGGTTCGATTCCGGTTACCAGCATTCAAAAAAGAGAATTACCAATTGTGGTAGTTCTCTTTTTTTTCGGAAAAGCATACAATAGATGAGAATGAGGAATATTGGAGAGAGGACGGATATGTCAATTTATCTTGTCAAAGAAGAAGATACGATTGATAAAATAGCAGGTTTGTATGATGTTTCAGTAGAAGAAATAGCCTACATCAATCAGATTCCGTATCCGTATCGTTTGGCGGTTGGAGAAGCACTTCTGATTCCGGATGGTGTGTCTCCTGGAGTAAAAATGACGGCGTTGGCAAATGGCTATGCCTATCCGTATATCAGTCCATGGGTATTGCGCCAGACACTTCCCTATATGAGCGGACTGCTCGTATTTTCTTATGGTTTTACGGAGGAGGGAGAATTGATTCAACCGGTGCCATCCGATGATACGATGCGCCGGATGGCGGAGGAATACGGGAGAAATGCATACCTGACTTTGACACCGATTGGGCCGGATGGAAAATTCAGTAATAGCCGAATTCATGCGGTACTTACGAGCGAAGAGAGCACGGAGCGGCTGCTTAGGGGACTGCAGAGAGAAGTCAGGGAGAAGAATTTCCGTGGTGTCGATGTTGATTTTGAGTATATTTTGAAAGAGGATAGGGATTTATTCACGGCGTTTGTAAGAGAACTGCGGGTGCGTATGAATGAAGAAGGGTATCTCGTGAGTGTGGCGTTAGCACCAAAAACATCGGCAGAGCAGCCAGGGCTTTTATATGAGGGAAAAGATTATGGAGGACTTGGTGAGGCGGCAAATCAGGTGCTTCTTATGACATATGAGTGGGGGTATCGTTATGGTCCTCCAATGGCTGTTGCACCGCTTAATAAGGTAAGGCAGGTTGTGGAATATGCACTGACGGAAATTCCGTCGGAAAAAATATTATTGGGGGTGCCAAATTACGGATATGACTGGATTCTTCCTTTTATGAGAGGGGAGAGTCAGGCAGTCACGATTGGACATGTGGAGGCAGTACAGATTGCAATTAATAACAGTGCTGTAATTGAATTTGACGAGACGGCGCAGTCGCCGTATTTTACCTATGAAAAAGACAATGTACGGCATGAGGTATGGTTTGAGGATGTGAGAAGTTTATCCGCAAAATATAGTTTGATTAAGGAATATAATCTGCGTGGCATGGCGGTATGGCAGATTATGCGTTTGTTCCGTGCAATGTGGATATTGTTTGATGATTTTTTTGAAAAAAGAGAATAAAAATGCAACTTTTCTGTCATGGAAATCGTTTTATTATTAGAATGAAAAACAAAGGAGGAATGGCTATGAGTAAAAAAATAATTGGTTCGGTGATGACGGGTGCTTTGGTGTTATCGCTGATTATTCCGGCAGTACCGGCAGCCCCTGTGGATGCAGCCAGTAAGGTGACTTACAAAGTGAAAGGAACAACACTTACCATTAGTGGAAAAGGTGAGATGCCAAAGAGCATGGTGTTTGGCAAGAAGTCAAAAACGAAAAATATTAAGAAGGTTGTGATAAAAAAAGGTGTCACTACCATTTCTAAGAATGCCTTTAAAAATTGTAAAAAGTTAAAAAAGGTACAATTGCCATCGACATTGAAAAAGATTTCCGGATATGCCTTTTACAATACAGCGCTTACAAATGTCACAATTCCAAACAGCGTTAAGTATATTGGAAATTATTCTTTTTATAAATGTAAAAAATTGAAGAAGGTATCAACACCGGCTGATTTATATGCTTATAACCGGGTGGATGAGAAAGGTGTGATCAATGATACGCCATTAGAGCAGCTGACGTTTACATCTGCCATTAAATCACTGAATGATATCAGTTTGAATCAGTTTGATACGAGGGCTTATGTAGTAAATAAGAACGATAAGAATTTTAGCTCATATAAAGGTGCTATTTATAACAAAAAAGGTGACACTTTGATGTACCTTGCTCTTTATGCGAAGCAGGCGGAGGTAAAGCCTTCCTGCGAGAGTATTTTGACGAGTGCATTTACGAATGATTTAGGGGATGACAACTATGTACCGGTAAAAGAATTGAAAGAATTTACAATTCCTGCCGGTGTAAAAAATATTGTGAAAGATGGCGAGCCTTTACCGGCGGGTATTCAATATAGTGTTTTATCAAAGGATTTGACGAAGGAGAGCGTTGCCGTCTTACTTGGCACGATAGGAGAAAAAGAGGCAATGCGTCAGATGCCTGAGCGGATTTCATTTGCCGGCGACTATATGGTTATTGATAAAACATATCTTGCCGAATTTGCTGACAAAGCAGATGCTAAGAAAAAGGCAGAAGAGGAGACGCTTGAAATTCCGGAAGGCGTTGAGACAGTTCCGGATGAAATGTTCCGTAATTTTAATATGAAGGAAGTTAAGCTGCCTTCGACCATAAAGACAATAGGTGCAAATGCATTTTATAACTGCAAAAAACTTGTAAAAATAAATTTCCCGGCTTCGTTAAAGGAAATTGGTAAAGATGCATTTTGCTGGACAGAAATTGGTGACTGCATTTCAAAAGAGTGGCAGGCAAAAAAAGATACATTTTATACTTCTTTCGCGGAATATGAGAAAAAGCAGAAGGAAGAGCAGGCAAAACGCAGGAATGCGAAATCAATTGATTGTACCGGCGAGGCATTTGATGCGGTGAGTGGCGCTTATTCATATGACTCATCGATGCAGAATCAGTTTATTACCTTAACAATGAAAGAGTCCGGCATCTTTTATTACTATGCCAGTGAAGAAGTAAAACTTTATGATGCGTACAAAAAAGAAGTAAACAACTGTAAACAGGTGAAAAAGGGAGATGTTCTTTATTTGAAAACACCGGAAAAAATAACCGGTACGTTTAAGATTCATAATGCATTTGTCTGTCCGGAATTGATGTCATTAAAACTTGGTGAAGATATCAACGAAAATTATTTCATGGCAAATGGAACAGCACAGTATCTGCCATTTACAAAGAAAACAAATGGCGGTGTGATTGTTCGAATTGTTGATTTGAATCTTGTTGCCACACCGAATATAAAAATAGAAGTTCAAAAGAAAAACGGTGCAAAATGGACTTCCGTTTCCAAACAGATTTCGGTGAAGAAGGGTAAGAAGTTTGATTTGTACACGCATATGAATGGTACGACGGCAAAGGATATCCAGTTTGCCTTAAAGAAAGGTGAGTACCGGTTAAAGATTATGGCAAAAGCCGGATGTGTGAGCCAGATTGCGGCATATGAATCGGATTATCAGCATTTGGCAAAGAATTCGTATGGAAAGACGAAAAAGAAAGCGGTAAACCTGTATAAGACGGATTCTGATATTGAGTCAAATGATGATTATTACCGTTTTGGGTATTATTTTAATGAGGACAAAGTAAATACAAGATGGTATCGTTTTTCAAAGACAGATAAGAAGCAGGGGGCTCTGACTATTTATAATAACATGCTTTCATCCGGTAGTTTTAAGGCGTTGATTTACAAAAAAGGTAAGAAGAAGGCCGTCAAAACATATTATTTTGATACTAAACATATGAAGGATACCAGTTCGGATTGTAAGATTGTGAAATATAAGCTGAAAGCAAAGGGTACTTATTATGTTAAGATTTCACGTACCAGCAAGAAGGCAATTGGCCAGTATGGCGTTTGCTTTAATTATAAAAAATAAACTTGTTTTAGAATATGGAATAGAAATAAGGCATTGATGTAAATCAGTGCCTTATTTTTAGATTGACAAATATAAAAGATAATGTTATATTTATTGTATCGACTGTACTAGTACGAGTGATACAGTTAATGCAATAAAGTATAATGCAAAAGGAGGCGTTTGGAAGCGGATGATGATACAATTAGATTTTCGCAGTTCACAGCCGATCTATGAGCAGATTATATCGCAGTATAAATATATGACACTGCAAGGGTATTTAAAGCCGGGGGATGCGATACCATCTGTGAGAAAACTGGCAATACAGCTGGAAGTAACACCTGGAACTGTTGCAAAGGCTTACCGGATTATGGAGAGTCAGGGAATGATTGAAACTTTACGGGGAAAAGGAACGTATATTGCAGCAGTACCGGATAAAATAAAAAATGAGGAAGTGATCCGGAAAGTGACAAATCAGTTAAAGGAAGATTGCATGGAATTGATTTATCAGGGGATGAAACAAGAAGAGATCGTGCACTTGATAGAAGAAATATTGGAAAATCTGCAAGGAGGAGAGCAACATGTTTGAGGTGAGAGGGCTTTGTAAAGGATATGGAGAATCAGGAAATTATACGGTAGAGGGTATTAATCTGCAAATCAATAAAGGAAGCATACATGGTCTGATTGGACATAATGGTTCCGGAAAAACAACCATAATTAAATGTCTTACTGGCATTTATAAGCCGGATCAAGGGACGGTGACACTTGATGGTAAACCAGTATATGAAAATACGGCAGTTAAAGAAAAGATTGGTTATGTGGCAGACAGCAATCATATGTTTAGCAGTTATAAAGTGAAAAAAATGGTGGCTTTATACAAAAATTTGTATCCGGATTTTTCAAAAGATGAGTTTGAAAAACTGAATCTGATTTTTCAGGTAAATACAAATAAAAGAATCAGTCAGTTGTCCAAAGGGCAGCAGATGCGGGTATCCTTTATGCTGAATATGGCAAGAAAACCGGAAGTGATGATTTTGGATGAACCAACGTCTGGGCTGGATGCGATAGCAAAAAAAGATTTGCTGGATATCCTTGTTACATCTGTAGAAAATAACGATATGATGGTTCTTATTTCTTCTCACCATCTTAGTGAACTGGAGAAAATATGTGATGATGTAACGCTGATTCGCGATGGACGTATTTATGTTCAAGATGAATTAGAAGAGGTAACCGCTAAGATGGCCAAGTATCAGCTTGTGTTTCCGGAAGGGGCACCGGGAGAATTATATCATCGAAAGGATGTTTGTCATATTTCTAATGTGGGAAGTGTGTACACGGTAGTACTACCGGGAACAGATGAGATTTTTGAAGAAGAAATGAGGAAACAGGGAGCGGTTGTGGTTGAGCAGATGCCGATGGGACTTGAAGAGAGTTTTATTTACATGAATCGACAAAACGATGCTGATTATATTACGGGAGGTGACAATTAATGAGCCGAAAAAAAGCAGTATTCCTTTATGAAAGCAAACGTATGCGCTGGTTTGCACTTGCCGGGATAATTGCCGGGGTGTTATTTACTATCTTGATGATGCATGAATTTAAGGGGGCCTTTGAAGATGGTTCGTTTTATTTGGGGGGAGGAATTAATTTTGGATTTTGTAAGATGCTTGGGAGCGCGTCTATTTTAATTGTTGGCTGTATTGCTGTTATGTCTATTTTTCAATTTTCGGATTGGCATAAAAAGAGTACACAGGAGTACCTGCTGAGCCTGCCATTTACTCAAAAAGAACGTTTCCTTGCAAAAGCGTTGTGTGGGTATGGTACAATTTTATTGTCTGGAATTACTGTTTTACCAGGAATGATTTATGTAAGAAATTGCTATATTACAGAATTTTGGAAAAACCTGTCAGGGATTGCTTATAGTGATATTATCATGGGAAATAACACGATGTGGCAGTTAATACAGCTTGGACTGCAGCTTATCCTTATGATGCTTGCATTGTATTCTATTTTTTTACTTGCGCATATTCTTGTGAGCAGGGGGATTGTGGCTGCGCTGATTGGAACTGGTATGAGTTTCGCACCCATTTATTTGTGGAGTGTTGGCTATGTATTATTATATGATGGCTGGTTTTTCAGAGAAATGCAGCTTGATATTCCAAAATACCGGGAGTGGGGGCAGTATCTTGGTTTGTGTGTCGGAAGTGGTTTTCGTTCCACTGACATGTGCAGCCAGATGGAAAGTTCTTCTTATTACATAATTGTCAATTATTCCAATTTCTGGCTTATGCTGTTTGCTGCCTTTGCAACGATATTTATTATAGGTGGGCTTGCTTACTGGATTTCAGGCCGTGTAGATATGGCAAGAACTGGTATTGTTGTACAGAAGAAATCTGCAAGGTCATTTATCAGTGCAGGAATGGGAGTATGTTTTGGAACAGCTTTTGGCCTTTTGGGAGCATATTTTGTTGGATACCGTGTTAGTGGAGGCGATTGTCTGCTGGTGTTTATTATGCTCAGCATTGTTGTTGGAACATTGGTATACCTTTTTATGAAGAAAATGCTGTCGATATCGTTTCAATAGATGGAGAGGAGTGAAACAGGATGAAAAAAATAATTTTAGCAGGTATTGCCGCAGTCTTACTTTGCGGTGGATGTGAAGCGGAACCGGCAAAGGATGCGGTTATCAGCCAGATGTCCAAAATGGATGTTCCGGTCTGCAATAATATGGTGGATGTAGAAAAGGAAATACAAAAACAAAAAGCAGAAACGATTCAGGAAATAAGATGGAATGCAATTCCTGAAAATCAGGAGATTTTAAAACAATTAAAAACACTGTTTACCAGTATTGATTCAGGTAAAATACCTGGCTGTAAAATGGAGTATGGTGAAAACGATGAGTGGGAAGACCCGCTTGTTACGTTGCGCCGCTGGTGTGAGGAAACAAGGTATGGCTTGGAGGATGATATAGGGGATTTTGTCACAAAAAAGTATTTTGAAGTGCATTTTAAGACGAAAGAAGATCAAGTAAAATTGCTTCAGAAGTTAGAGCAGATGGGCTTTTCCGATTTGACAAAACAAGTTGTGGACAAACAGATGGATTCACAATTAAAAGATTGCGTGATTGGGAAAAAGGGGATTTGTTTTAGATTTTACGATGATGAGGGGGAGCATCATTTTTATAATGTAATGAGTGTGGAGATACCGGTTAGTTTTGTCTTTATTCCGGATGTACTAAAGGAAGTAATTCCTAATGAAATAACGGAAGCTTTTATGGCTGATTCTATTTTGCCAGGAGGAAAAATTAAGAAAGCATCCTTTTATGGAATGGACGGCTCAGATGTATTGCAAAATAGTGTTACATATTATATTTCAAATAGAAAACTTCTTCAGGCTGAATATGAATTTTCACTCTATTGTGATATTGAAGCAGATATTGTGAGTAACATAGACAGTGCAAAATTACAGTTGACAAGGGCTGAAAAAGATGCGTTAGTAAAAACATTGATGCAGTTTGGAATCACGAAAGAACAGGGTGAGTCAGTTGCAGAAAAAGTACAGGAGAAAAAAGTTTTTAACGGGCAGTCCGGCAGTATACACTGGTATATGGAAAAAGTGAAATCGTCACAAGCAGAGGAAAAGTGGCGCTTGAGAATACAAAACAACTAAATACCAAAAGAACCACCGTGTATTCTCGGTGGTTCTTTTGGTATTTGTTTATTTTTCACTATTCCGGTATTCTACCGGTGTTTTGTCGTAAAGTTTTTTGAATGTCCGGCTGAAATGTTCCACACTTGGGTAGCCGACTGCCGCAGCAATATTTTCTACGGTCATATTTCCATTTTTTAAAAGTGTTTTTGCTTTTTTCATCCGGATATTTGTGACCTGTTCGCCAAATGTTTTGCCGGATTTTTCATGGATGAATTTGCTTAAATACGGCACGCTTAAGTGGAACTGTTCTGCCATATCTTCAAGTGTTACGGTCTGGTAATTGGCCTGCATGAAATTAATCATGCTAACCAGCCGCTCATCTCTCAAGTTATCGTTTTTTTTTATGTCTGGCAGTTTGTTTACGCAGACACACAATGCGTGAATCGAAGCCGAAATAATATCTTCGTCAATGCCGACGCCCCAGAATACATCGCCCTGACAGGTGATGCTGACATAGGCAATTGCCTTGGAAGAGGAGCCTTGAGTCAAAGCATGCTCTTCGTAAGTGGACAACTGATAACTGATGCCAAAGAACTGTTTGATGGTGTTGCTTACGGCATCTAAGCGTCCGTTTCCGTTTGCATCCACAATAGTGGATTTGTCACCGCAGGTAATGGTTGCTTCTGCCATGATGCCATCCACCTGTTTGAAGTGGCATTCGGAAATCTGGAAGTAAGGTGTCGGGTTAATGTAATTGTCTTCGAAAATCTCATAAACCCACTGTGGAGACAGTTCTTTATGCTCTTCGTCGGAAACATGTTTCATCAGATAGCCAACTTCTTCTCTCATCGCATCCGGCATGGAAATGCCGAAGTTCTGTTTCAGAATATAGTTGACGCCGCCCTTGCCTGACTGGCTGTTGATTCGGATTACGTCGCCGTCATAGGTACGTCCGACATCTTTAGGGTCAACCGGCAGATAAGGAACGCTCCATGTTTTTAATTTCTTATCTTCACGCCACTGCATACCTTTGGCAATAGCATCCTGATGGGAACCGGAAAAAGCGGTGAACACCAGATCTCCGGCATATGGCTGGCGAGGTGTCACAACCATGCGGGTGTATGTTTCATAACGCTGACGGATCTCAGACATATTGGAGAAGTCCAGTTTTGGATCCACGCCGTGGGAGAACATGTTCATAGCCAGTGTGATGATGTCCACATTACCGGTTCTTTCACCGTTTCCAAATAAAGTACCCTCAATACGGTCTGCACCTGCCAGGATACCTAACTCAGCATCGCTGACACCGCTTCCGCGGTCATTGTGTGGGTGCAGGCTCAAGGTAACTGCGTTGCGGTATTTCAAGTGTTTGTGAATATACTCAACCTGTGTGGCAAATACATGTGGCATAGCATTTTCCACGGTGGTAGGGATGTTGATAATGGCTTTGTTGTCCTCTTTTGGCTGCCAGATGTCCAATACGGCATTACATACATCTACGGCATAGTCTACTTCGGTGCCAGGGAAACTTTCCGGGCTATATTCGAAGGAGAAGTTGCCATCGGTCTCGTCTGCCAGTTTTTTCAATAACTTGGCACCGTCAATGGCGATCTGTTTTACTTCTTCTTTGCTCTTTTTGAAAACCTGCTCGCGCTGGGCAACAGAAGTGGAGTTGTACAGATGGATCACAGCGTGGGGAGCACCTTTTACGGCTTCAAAGGTTTTCTTGATAATGTGCTCTCTGGCCTGGGTCAATACCTGTACGGTCACATCCTGAGGGATCATATTTTTCTCGATCAGGGCGCGCATAAATTCATATTCGGTTTCGGAGGCAGCAGGGAAACCTACTTCGATCTCTTTGAAACCGATGTCTACTAACATCTGGAAAAAGTTTAATTTTTCCTCTAAGCTCATTGGCTCGATCAGAGCCTGGTTGCCGTCACGCAGATCAACGGAGCACCAGATCGGTGGCTCGGTGATGGAATCTTTTTTTACCCAGTCGTAGGTACATTCTGGTGGCATAAAGTAAGCTTTTTTGTATTTTTCATATCCTTTCATAGTTATGACCTCCTGTTTATCTATACTTCGATTCTGTGTTGCGGCGGCAAAGTTTTCCATAAAAAAACTCCGCCTCTGCAACCTTGCGGCTGTAGAGACGAAGATAAAATTCTTCGCGGTACCACTCTACTTCATGTAAAAACATGCTCTCATCTGCACTATCATGCAATACCCATATAACGGTGGGAACCGTCATCCTCTACTGTCAGTTCAAGAATGCAGCTTGGAGGCGAGTTCATCAGGGGTACTGTACAGCCTCGCACCGACCGGCTGCTCTCTGAAACAGATTCCGGGATTACTATTCCTCGTCATCGCTTGTGTTATTATAATACCACAGAAATAATATTTTGCAATGATTAAATTTAATCATTTCTGTTGATATTATTTAATCTTCTCGCCGGAGTCATTGTATTGATCCTCGTCCCAGACGGCTTTGATGCCTTGCTCGTTAGTACGGATACGGACTACATTGTTTAATTCGTATACAAAAATCTTGCCGTCTCCATGCTGGCCGGTGTAGGCTGCGTTGCGGATGGCTGCCACGGTACGGTCAGCCCAGTCCAGAGAGGATACGACGATCTCGAATTTTATTTTTGGCGTAACCAGAATATCCATTTTGCGGCCGCGGACGGTGCGGGAATATCCCTGGTTGGTTCCACATCCCATGACCTGGGAGATGGTCATACCGTTTACATGAATGACTTTCAGCGCATCCTGTACATCTTCATATTTATCTTCTCGTACGATTGCTTCTACTTTATACATAGGAAATCCCCTTTCTGTTAGTCCAAACCATTGAAGGATGGGTAAGCGTTTTCACCGTGCTGTGATTTGTCCAGACCGATTCGTTCTTCCATTTCGGTAACGCGCAATGGAGTAAAGAGCCGGACGATACCGGCGCAGATCAGTGTACCGGCGATGGCGAATGCTGAGAGCCTGTGCCCCCAGAAGATGCCAGTCGCCGTAAACAAGTCCGTTCCAGCGCAGGTTTGGGTTGATGGACTGGTGAGCGAACAGGCCGGTGGCAAGACCGCCCCAGATACCGCCAACACCGTGGCATCCAAACGCATCCAGTGCATCGTCATAGCCGAATTTTGCTTTGACTACAGACATGGTAAAGTAGCAGATCGGGCTGACGCAGATACCGATGATAATGGAAGCCCACAAAGGAACGAATCCGGCTCCCGGTGTAATGGCTACCAGACCCAGAACGGCCCCGGTGGAGGCTCCGATTACGGTTGGCTTGCCGGTGACGATAACATCCACTGCCATCCAGGAAAGCAGGGCGAATGCGGCGGAAGTGCCGGTCGTCATAAAGGCATGGGCTGCCAGACCGTTGGCTGCCAGGGCACTGCCGGCATTGAATCCGAACCATCCAAACCACAAAATGGTGGCACCCAGAATGATAAACGGAATATTGTGGGTGGCGTAAGCCTGTTTTTTATATCCCCGGCGGCTGCCAAGAAGCAGTGAAAGAACAAGACCGGAAACACCGGAACTGATATGTACCACATTTCCTCCGGCAAAGTCTACAGAGCCAAGTACTTCCCCAAGGAATCCACCTTTGCCCCATACCATGTGAGCCAATGGATAGTATACAACAAAAAGCCACAGCAGTATAAATATGAAGAGAGCCTTGAATCTCATACGGCCGGCAACGGATCCGGTAATCAGTGCCGGAGTGATGATAGCAAACATCATCTGAAAGCCTACGAATACCAGAGCCGGGATCGTCTCGGAATACTGGCTCAGGTCATTCATACCTATTCCCCGCAGAAATGCATTGGTAAAATCTCCGATAATGTGGCCGTGATCTCCGCTGAAACTAAGGGAATATCCAACCAGGATCCACAGGGCGGATGAAAGCCCCATGATAAATAAAGAAGACATCATGGTGTTCAGAACATTTTTGCGTCTTACCAATCCGCCATAAAAGAATGCAAGGCCCGGTGTCATAAAGAAGACCAGGGTACTGCAAAAAAGAATAAAAGTAGTATCGCCTGTATTCATTACTTTTCCTCCATTTCCATTTTAATTATTGATTGATGTCAAAGTATACTTTAATAATAAAAAAAGACGCTCGGAAATACCGAACGCCTTTGTTCGAGACCAATAATAACACAATAGGGTTAGAAATGCAACAAAAAGAAGTAAAAATTTGCGGCGGGGTGGGGAGGGGTTCTGGGGGGATGTCTGCTGCACCGAAAAAAGTTTGCGACTCGTAGCGGAAGCGCTCACGGAACATAGAATTTTCCTCCCTTTTATTCCTCCCCTGAAACCACCATTTCCTGACTTGATAGAAAATTTCATTTAATTAAATTGCACTTAATCGGCAAAAATGGTATACTAATGCATAAAGTTATAGAAAATGTGTTGGAGGATGAACATGGCAAAGTATAATGAATCAGCAGAAAATTATTTGGAAACGATCTTGATGCTTAGCAAAAAACTTCCGGTGGTGCGCTCTGTGGATATTGCGACGGAACTGGGATTTAAAAAGTCAAGTGTCAGTGTTGCCATGAAAAACCTGAAAGAGAAAGAACATATAACAGTGACGGATGCCGGATTTATCTATCTTACGGATTCTGGCAGACGGATCGCAGAAATGATCTATGAGAGACATGAGATCCTTACCAGCTGTCTCAAGACCCTGGGAGTTGATGCCGCAGTGGCGGAAGAGGATGCCTGCAAGATTGAGCATGTTATCAGTGAAGAGAGTTTCCAGGCCATCAAAGATCATATCAGTAAAATGAAAGATAGGTAACTGTTTACATAGGATTTGCTTTTAGGGTGTTGGCGGTTTTGAAGATTGAATAAGAGAAAGAAGTTTTATTTGCAAGAGATGTAACGCAAGGCGTCATTGAATGCAGTAGAACTTCTTTTTTTTATGAAAAATGGGGGCGCTTTTCGACAATTTTGCGCATTAGCTATTGTTTGCTTGACGGCTTTGCCGGGGATAAGGTAATATGAAATTGTAACGAAAATATTAGTGCTTGCTGTTTTATTTAAAAAGGTATGAAAAAATATTATGTTTTTGAAATTGAAAAAGATGGGTACAGGTTGATTTTAGACAGATTGCAGGAGATAAGTGATAGATTTTGCTTAGTGGAACCTGTGGCTGATACAGAGGAGTTTCCATGCGAACTTCCGGAACCTAAAAAGACGTTGGAAAAGTACATGATTGAAAGAATATTCGGATTTTTTTCAGTATGAAGATCAGATGGACATTGCTTTTTTTGAAAAGGAACATTGTATTTTATATACGATATCGCACGAAGGAATTGTGGCAGTAGATATGGATTACTGGGGGAATTTCTTTGATAAAATAAAATGCAGGCTAATAAAAATGAATAAGGAGGGACAATAAATGAAAAGAAAACTAGCGATTTTTATGTCTTTTGTCATGCTGTTCAGCACGGCGGTGATCCTGCCGGCAGACAAAGAGCATCCGGCAAAAGCAGAAGAGACTGTCACGGCGTCAGGATATTGGACGGATGTGGCAGAACCATTCCAAACCAAGGATGCAAGTGGTAATGTTTTGGGAGACTCAAGAGACAACCCGATCCTGATCGAATCTGCGGAACAGCTTGCCTATCTGGCAAAGGAGATCAATGAGGGAACGAAGGAAAATAATATTTCCAGAGGAAAGTACTATCGTCTGGAAAAGAATATTGATCTGACCGGAAAATACTGGACAGCCATTGGAATCGGCGGACAGGAATTTCAGGGATCCTTTGACGGAAACGGAAAGGTGATCCAGGGACTGACGGTAGATGAAACTAAGACGAAGAAGACAGCCGGATTTTTTGGTGATGTGTATGCCATAGAGAAGGGCTGCGGATTACTTGAGGATATAACAATTCTGGGTGCAGATATAAAAGGAACCTATTGTTATAAGCCGGAAGGTGGATCAGGAAATGACAAGATTGATTCCACCGGTTATGGTGCGATTCTGGCGGCCTCCGTTTTTGGAAACGATAAAGAGAATGCGATGGCAGAGGTTGTAAGCTGCCGGGTACAGGGAAAACTGGTATTTGAAGGAGACTGGGCTGATGGCGATGGAGAGACCGCGGTAGGAGGTATCGCTGGTTATACCAGTTATGCCTATATGAGTGAATGCAAAGCCCAGGTTAATATTTATGGAGATGGCCGTATGGGTGGATTTATCGCCGTAGCAGGAAATAAGTCCCAGTTTATTAGCTGCCGGGTAATGGGTGTAGTTGACGGCGGCTGGGGCGTTGGTGGATTTGTAGGAGAAGCCTGGGAAGAAAGCACTTTTAAGTATTGCTGTGCCAATGTGACAGTGTATGCGTATGACTGGAATTCAGGCGGCTTTGCAGGATATGCCAATGAAATGCCTCAGATGCTGGGGTGTGTGGCTTTGGGAAATGTAGCCAGTAACTGCGTGAATGGAGAAAAATACTGGAGTCCACAGAGTGGTGGATTTATAGGATATTGTAATGGAACGGTTGAAAACTGTTATGCACTGGGAAAGGTTTCCTGTATCAATGAACAATATCCGGCAGCTGGTTTTGCAGGTGTTAATGTGGATGGTGGAACCATTAAAAACAGTTACTATAACAGTGGTCAGCCTTCTTATTGCAGTGGTGTTAATGATAATCGGACAGGAGACAGCAGCACCTGTGAAGTGACTGAGAAAGATCTGACAGAGTTAAACAAGGAACTGCACGAAAATATTGGGCATGCTTACTCGACAAAATGGGAAAATATATCGCTGGCAGAGGGATGTGCAGAAGGATATACCGGAGACATAAAGTGTGCGTATGATTCGAAATTAGTGGCAGCAGGTCAAGTGTACCAGCTGAAAGCACATTCCTGGGACGAGGGCGTCATCACAACACAGCCTCAGCCGGGCAAGGAAGGTGTCAGAACATTTACCTGCCGGGGATGTCATAAGATAAGAACGGAAAAAATAAAAGCGCTGCCAACAACACCGCCGACAGCGACCCCGACTGTAACACCAACGGTGGAACCTACCGTGAAACCGACAGTCAAACCAACAGTAACACCAACAGTAACACCGGCTCTGCAGAAGAGCACCAAAGTTACTGTCAGTCAAAAACTGACCCAGACAGTGAAATCCGAAAAGACAACCAATGGTCTTCGTTGGAATCCGGTTAAAAAGGCGGACGGCTATATCATTTATGCATCTCTGTGTAATGAAAAGGGAAAAGAGCGGAAGTTAAAAAAGGTTGCAGAGATCAAAAACGGCGACACAACATCCTACATTCACCGAGGATGCAAGAAAAATACATGGTATAAATATAAGATCGTAGCCTATCGTAAGAAAGGCAAGAAGAAGGTTAAGATCAACAAATCACTGGAACTTCATTCTCTGACAAAGGGCAGTCGTGTTTATGCCAACCCGTCTGCCGTTAAGGTTTACAGTGGAAGTAAACTGACCATGAAAATAGGTGAGATGAAGAAAATCCATGCAAGAGTGATCCTTCCGGAAGGTAAAAAGACCAAATGGCATACGAAGAAACTTCGCTATATTGTGGATAAACCTTCTATTTTAACTGTATCCTCAAAAGGTAAGATCAAGGTGAAGAAAAAAGGAAGTGCCGTAATCTATGTGGTTGCACAGAACGGAATCAGTGCAGAAATAGAGGTAAAAGCGGTGGCTAAAAAAATAAAATAGAAAAAATAAAAAAAACAGTTGACAAATTCACACAACAAGGGTATTATAATAAATGCGTTGTGCGAATAGCTCAGCTGGATAGAGCACTTGGCTACGGACCAAGGTGTCGGGGGTTCGAATCCTCTTTCGCACGCTGACAGGAGATATCAGATAGATCTGATGTCTCCTTTTTTGTTGCTGAAATATAATCGGAAGGATAAAGTGAAAGAAAAAAATATTGACTTATACATAATGTTAGTGTATACTAACCAAAGTAAATGAAAACTAATATCAATTCATGAACTGCAAAGGAAGGATGATGCAATGATGCCTTTAACGATGGCGAAGAAGGGTGAGCCAAACAAAATTATAAAAATTGGCGGTAAGGACGAGACGAGACGATTCCTTGAAAGCCTTGGCTTTGTCGTAGGCGGAGAGGTAACAGTTGTGTCGGATATTGGTGGAAATATGATCTTGAATGTTAAGGATTCCCGGGTCGCCCTGGGCAAAGACATGGCACGGCGGATCATGATTTGAGGAGAAACCAATACGACGAAGTCGTATTTTAAGATGGTTTCGACGACCTGCCGCCGAGCGAAGGCGAGGGGGCGATACACATAGGAGAAACCGTTATGTGCGAAGCACATAATTAAAAATCGGTTTCGACGACCTGCCAACCAGCGAAGGCGAGGGGGCGATACAGAATGGTCAATACATTTATTATTCGAGGAGGAAGAACGATGACTTTAAAAGAAGCATCCATTGGATCAACTGTGACAGTGAAGAAAATCACAGGAACAGGTCCGGTCAAACGAAGAATTATGGACATGGGTATTACAAAAGGCGTAGAAATTTACATCCGCAAAGTAGCACCTTTGGGAGACCCGGTGGAGGTTACAGTGCGAGGATATGAACTTTCCCTTCGCAAGGCCGATGCAGAAATGATCGAAGTGTAATAAAAAGAGGGAAAAATTTTTGCACAATAGTTAGTGTGAACTAATTATAGCAAGTCTAGTCGAATAGAATATAGACAAAACAAACTATAAAAGAAGTTACATAAACAAGAATGGAGGAAAAAATATGTCCACAAGAATTGCTCTTGCTGGTAACCCCAATAGTGGTAAAACAACACTGTTTAATGCCTTAACCGGTGCCAATCAGTTTGTCGGAAACTGGCCGGGTGTTACGGTTGAAAAGAAAGAGGGTAAACTGAAAAAAGTATATGGAGGTTCGGAAGAGGTTACTATCACAGACCTTCCTGGTATTTACTCTTTGTCACCATATACACTGGAAGAAGTGGTAGCTCGTAATTATCTGATCCAGGAGCGTCCGGATGTAATCCTGAACATCATCGACGGAACCAACCTGGAGCGTAACCTGTACCTTTCCACACAGTTGATGGAATTAGGCATTCCTGTTGTTATGGCTGTCAACATGATGGATGTTGTAAGAAAAAATGGCGACAAGATCCACATTGACTCTTTGAGTAAAAAACTCGGCTGTGAAGTAGTTGAGATTTCAGCACTGAAAGGTGAAGGTCTTGAAAAAGTATCTGCCAAAGCCATCGCAGCAGCGAAGAAAACTAAGAACACAATCGTTCACAAGTTTGATGAAAAAGTTGAACAGCACATCGAGAGTGTGGAAGAACGTCTGGGAAGTGATGTGGCAGAAGAGCAGAAGAGATTTTTCGCGATCAAACTTCTGGAGCGGGATGATAAGATCGCAGATCAGATGAAGAGCGTGCCGGATGTATCCGATGAGATCGCAGAGTTGGAAAAAGAATTTGATGATGATACCGAGAGCATTATTACTAATGAGCGTTATACATACATTACATCTATCATTGACTCTTGCTGCACAAAAGCATCCAAGAACAAATTGACGATTTCTGATAAAATTGATAAAGTAGTAACAAACCGTTTCGCAGCACTGCCTATTTTTGCTGTGATCATGTTCATTGTATACTATGTATCTGTAACAACCGTGGGAACCTGGGCAACAGACTGGGCAAATGATGGTGTGTTTGGAGATGGATGGCATCTCTTTGGTATCGGTGGCAGTGCGTATGAAGAAGCAGCGGATGACTACAGTCAGGCAACCAATGCACTGGATGCGTATGGCGTGCTGGTAACCGATGATGAAGATGCGGTGGATGCAGACGCAACGCAGAAAAACATTGATGCGTTCAAAGCACCATCCGAAGACAAAGTTTCTTATGAAGTAGAGGATGAGGAAACTCTGGCTAATGACAACATTGATGTATATTATGATAAAGTACCGGACGGTGCAGATGAAGAGACAACCAACGGAATGTCTTATCTGGACGCAGTTCAGTATGTAAAAGACAATGGCTTTGACGAGCCGGATCCGGCTTCTTACGGAGTATGGGTACCTGGCATCCCGGGATTGATCGAAAAAGGTCTGGATGCTGTCGGATGTGCAGACTGGCTTCACGGACTGATCATCGATGGTATTGTAGCCGGTGTTGGTGCCGTGCTTGGATTTGTGCCGCAGATGCTTGTATTGTTTATTTTCCTTGCTTTCCTGGAGGCATGTGGATATATGGCTCGTATCGCATTTATCATGGACCGTATTTTCCGTCGCTTTGGATTGTCAGGTAAATCCTTCATCCCAATGCTGATCGGATCCGGATGTGGTGTTCCTGGTATCATGGCATCCCGAACCATTGAGAGCGACCGCGACCGAAAGATCACGATCATGACTACAACCTTTATTCCTTGTGGAGCAAAACTT
>ENA-OPTB01001490-OPTB01001490.1-human-gut-metagenome-genome-assembly--contig:-NODE-1490-length-17785-cov-3.945290_pt1 | contig 17785 bp, 19 predicted proteins | sample MGYA00241810_ERZ501911 | MGnify/ENA primary metagenome ERZ501911 (study PRJEB25962, sample SAMEA2042304) | human gut metagenome | biome: human gut; feature: human-associated habitat; material: faeces... | reverse complement strand
CCAGAAGGTGAAGCCTGCCGAGGGCGAGCCGCTGGTCAACAGCCAGATGGGCATGTACGAGCTGCTGCGCAACGATTGGCAGCGCCCTGAGCCGTGGAAGTGCACCACCCCTGCCCCGGAAACAGAGGAAACGGCAGCAGTCTGTCAGGAAGTTACCGTGGAGCAGCTGAAGCAGGAGCTGCCCCATGTGTTCCAGCCTGCACCGGAAAAGGCTGAGAAGGCCGCCCCGGCGGCACAGCAGCCCGCCCCCAAAGCTCCGGCTGCACCCCGCCCGGCTGTAAAGCCTGTTGTCACCGCACCCAAGAAAAAGAGCCTGCTGGAACGCATCGGAAGCTTTTTTCGGCGCTGATCTGTAAAATCATGTAAACCAAAGCCAGAGCTGCTGCGCAGAAATTTGTGCGGCGGCTCTGTTTTTTTGTTTATGTTCTCCCGCCCGTTGCTTGTGCATACACTTTTCGGGATAGGAGGGCGGTGTATGCGGGCAAAACGGAGCGGACAGGCAGCAAAGCTGCGCAGATGGCGGTGGGGCATCATGGCACTTGTGCTGGCGGGGCTGGCACTCTGCCTGCTGGCGGCTTTGCCGGTGCAGGCCGCGCGGAATACGGAAAAGTACTGCTTTCCGCTGGATACTGCGGCGTGGCGCATCTCGGACGCCTACGGCGCGCGGACAGACCCCTTTACCGGCAAACCTGCGTTTCATTCCGGGCTTGACCTTGCCTGTGCGGAGGGTACAGCGGTGCGGGCAGTACAGGGCGGCGTAGTGACTGCGGCGGCATACAGCCCAAGCTACGGCAACCATCTGCGCGTCCTACACCCGGATGGCTGCGAGACCCGCTACGCGCACCTGCAATACCTCTATGTCCGCCCGGGAGAGGTGGTACAGGCCGGGCAGACGCTGGGCACAGTGGGGCAGACAGGGCGCGCCACCGGTGCGCACCTGCATCTGGAACTGTGGCAGCAGGGCGCTGCCTGCGACCCCGCCGCTCTGCTGGAGAATGCCCCTTGAGCCGGGTGCGGGCGGGGAAGCTGGTATTCCGGGATCCGGTGCTGCTGTGCGGCGCGGTGTACCTGCTGCTCTACTTTGATGCCAGCGGTTTTCTGCGTCTGGGGCTGCTGGCGGCTATTCTGCACGAGCTGGGGCACATTTTTGTCTACTGCATCCAGCAAAGGCATCTGCCGGTCATCGAGGTGACCATGACCGGCTTTTGTATGCACACAGCAGGGGAAAAGCTCTCCCCGCGCCAGCGGCTCGTGCTTGCCGCCGCCGGGCCTGCGGTCAATTTTTTACTTGCCGGGGTGTGGGCGCTGCGCCTTTCACAGACCACCACCATCCGCGGCAGCGCGTTCTGGGCAGCGAATCTTCTGACAGGACTGTTCAATCTGCTGCCGGTGCCCCCGCTGGATGGTGCACAGATGGCGGCGTGCGCGGCGGCGCTCTGGCGGCAAAAACACGGAAAGTATGCACAACCCGCCGGAAACGATTGCAAAACCGGCACATTTGGGGTAAAATAAAAAGAACGCAAAAAACGGATTGTTTATGGAGGACCCGATGTTTGATCCCAAACTGAAAGAAGCGCTGGGACGGGTGCAGAAGCCCGGCCGCTATACCGGCGGCGAGCCCGGCAGTATCTATAAAGAAAAGGACAAGGTGGATGTGCGCTTTGCCTTCTGCTTCCCGGATACCTACGAGGTGGGAATGTCCTTTCTGGGCGAAAAGATCCTGTACGAGCTGCTCAACAGCCACGAAAACTGGTGGTGCGAGCGCGCCTTTATGCCCTGGTTGGATATGAAGGCAGAGATGGAGCGCCTGCAGCTGCCGCTGTACACCATGGAGAGCAAGGACCCTCTCACGGCCTTTGATGCTGTGGGCTTTACCTTGCAGTACGAGCTTTCCTATACCAATATCCTTGCCATGCTAGACTTGGCAGGTATCCCGTTCTACGCCAAAGACCGTGATGACCGCTGGCCGCTGATCGTAGCGGGCGGCCCCTGCGCCTGCAACGCTGAGCCCATTGCGGATTTCTTTGATGTTATCCAGCTGGGCGAGGGCGAAAACCAGCTGCCCGCCATCTGCGCCGAGATCGAAAAGGCCAAAAAAGAGGGCATCTCCAAAAAGCAGCTGCTGCTCAACATTGCAAAGATCCCGGGCGTGTACATCCCAGCTTTCTACGATGTCACCTACCACGAGGACGGCAGAGTGAAGGCCATCACCCCCAACGAGCCGGGCATCCCCGCACGCATCACCAAAGCCATCATCAAGGATCTGAACCAGTTTGCCCCGCCCACAAACTTTGTGGTGCCCATGGTGGGCGCCATTCAGGACCGCGCCAGCATCGAGGTGCTGCGCGGCTGCGTGCGCGGCTGCCGGTTTTGTCAGGCGGGCTTCTTGTACCGCCCCATGCGCCAGCGTGATGCCAGTTTGCTGAACAAGGCGGCGCAGGATCTATGTGCCAACACCGGCTACGAGGAGCTGAGCCTTTCTAGCCTTTCCACCTCTGACCACGGTCAGCTGGAAGAGCTGCTGGACGATCTGAACGAGTGGGCACCCAAGGAGCACGTCAGTCTGTCGCTGCCTTCCCTGCGTGTGGACAACTTCTCCCAGAGCCTCATCGAAAAAACCACCAAGGTGCGCAAGAGCGGCCTGACCTTTGCCGCCGAGGCCGGCACCCAGCGTCTGCGCAATGTCATCAACAAAAACGTCACCTGGGACGAGATCGAAAAGACCTGCACCATCGCCTTTAACGCGGGCTACACCTCGGTCAAGCTTTACTTCATGATGGGCCTGCCCACCGAGACCATGGAGGATATCGAGGGTATTGCCGAGACTGCTCAGAAGGTGGTAGACCTCTACTACAAGAATACGAACCACGCCAAGGGACGCGGCGTGCAGGTGACCATTAGCTGCGCCTGCTTTGTGCCCAAGCCACACACCCCCTTCCAGTTCGTGCCCATGGATACCGCCGAGACCCTGCAGGCCAAGCAGAAGCACCTGCTGGAAAGCGTGCACAGTCGCAAGATCAAGGTGAACTACCACGACAGCACCACCAGCTTCCTCGAGGGCGTGTTCGCCAAGGGCGACCGCCGCCTTGCCCCGGTCATCGTAGAGGCGTATAAGCGCGGCTGCTACTTCGACGGCTGGGAAGAGTGCTTCAAGTACGATACCTGGATGCAGACCTTTGCAGACTTGGGCATCGACCCCGCCTTCTACTGCCAGCGCCCCATCGCGCTGGACGAGGTGACCCCGTGGTCTCACATGGACTACGGCATCACCCACGAGTATCTGGTGCGGGAGTACAACAAGGCTCTGGCCGCCCAGACCACCCCGCCCTGCAACCGTGCCTGCAACGCATGCGGTGCCAACCATCTGTTAGGAGGTCCCTGCTTTGATTACAGTCAGAATCTCGTTTGAAAAGAAAAATGAAGCCTCCTATATCTCCCTGCTGGACCTGCAGCGGGTGATGCAGCGGGTGCTCAAGCGCAGCGGTCTGCCGGTGTGGCATACGCTGGGTTTCAACCCCCATATCTACATGACCTTTGCCTGCCCGCTCTCGCTGGGGCAGGAAAGCGAGTGCGAGTGCGTGGACGTCAAGACCGAGGCTGAAGCCCCGGATTTTGCCCAGTGGCAGACCGCCCTCAACGCCATTATGCCCGCCGGTATCCACGTTACCCGGGTGGCTCCGGTGGAGATGAAGGCGGACAGCATCGCCTTTGCCTGCTACCGCATCAGCTACCCGGCGGCTGCCGCTGCGGTGCTGGAGCAGTATAATGCGCTGGAGACAGCCCCCGTGGAAAAGCACAGCAAGCGCGGCAAAAAGATCGTGAACCTTAAAGAGCATATCCCGCAGCTTAGTTATACTGTACTGGGGGACACCGTGCAGCTGGAGCTGTGCCTGCCCGCTGCGCAGGAGCTGAACCTGAACCCCTCGTTGCTCACCGGTTTTCTGGAAGAAAAGTTCGGCTTGCCCGCCGCAAGTGCCAACATTCTGCGCACCAAGTTTTTGACGGCAGACCGGCAGCTGTTTGTCTAAAGCTGCGCAAAAGTCCGTCTATCAGGCAAAACAGAAAATTTTTGCAAGATTTTTCGCTAAATTGCTTGCATTCAAGCCGGTTTTGTGCTATCCTATTAGGGCGTTAGTGTCCGCTGAGACCACAGCGGGGTTAATGACAAGTATTTATCATTAAACGGGCGGTCCTCTGACGGCTATGCCGTGCATGAACGTCTAAAAACAAATGGAGGATTCAAAAATGGACGCACTGAAGATTATTTCTGAAGGCAGCATCAAGGCTGAAAAGCCCCAGTTCAACGTTGGCGATACCGTCCGCGTTGATGTTCGTATCAAGGACGGCGACCGTGAGCGCATTCAGGCCTTTGAGGGCACTGTCATCGCCAAGAAGCACGGCGGCGTTGCAGAGACCTTCACCGTTCGCCGCGTGGCTTACGGTGTCGGCATCGAGCGTGTCTTCCCCGTCAACAGCCCCTTCGTTGAGAAGGTCACTGTTGTCCGCAAGGGCAAGGTTCGCCGCGCAAAGCTGTTCTATCTGCGTGGCCGTACGGGCAAGGCTGCCAAGGTCAAGAGCGATATTTGATCATCCCCGATTTGAAACCGGGAGAAAAGGGACAACTTGTTGTCCCTTTTTTCTTTTTCAAAGCCCGGGTGTATCATAAAATCAAGAAAGGCTGGTGGCAAAGCTATGGAAAAACAGCAGCAGTCTCCCTCCGCCGTACGTGGGCAGGGCATGCTGGAATGGTACGAAGCGCTTATCTCCGCAGCGCTGGTGCTGGTACTGATCTTTTCGTTTTTCTTCCGCATCATTCAGGTGGATGGACGCTCTATGGTGCCCACCCTGACCCACGGCGATAAGCTTATCGTCTGGGCGGCAGGCTACACCCCACAGCGGGGCGATGTGGTCATCGTGGACAGCTACACCGTCTACGGTAAGCCGCTGGTCAAGCGGATCATTGCCAAGGGCGGCGACACCATCAGCATCGACTATGACGCCGGTACGGTCACGGTGAACGGCGAGCTTTTGCAGGAGGACTACATTGCAGCTCCTACCTATCTGGGCTACGATGTGCAGTTCCCGTTCACGGTGCCGGAGGGCACCCTGTTTGTGATGGGGGATAACCGCAACGAATCGCTGGACAGCCGCTCCTCTTATGTCGGCTGCATTGACGAGCGTGATATTCTGGGCAAGGTACTGTTGTGCTTTATGCCCTTTACAGATTTTGGGGTGGTAAAATGAACGAAATGGATACCAGGTTTGCAAACCAGTACAATATTCAGTGGTTCCCGGGCCACATGACCAAGACTTTGCGCATGATGGAGCAGGAAATCCAGCACGTTGATGCCAGCCTTGTGCTGCTGGACGCGCGCATCCCGCTTTCCAGCCTGAACCCGGAGATCGAGCGCATCACCGACCGCAAGCCCAAGCTCTATGCGCTGAACAAAGCCGATCTTGCCGACCCGGCTGTGACCGAGGAGTGGATCCGCTACTTCCACGCCGCAGATGCCGGCTGCGTGGCCATCAGCGCCAAGCAGAAGGGCGGCGCAAACGCCGTGAAGGTGGCCATTGAAAAGGAGCTTTCCGGTCTGCTGGAGCGCCGCCAGAACCGCGGCATGGGCGGTGCCAAGACCCAGGTGATGCTCTGCGGCATCCCCAACGTGGGCAAGTCCTCCTTTATCAATAAAATGGCGGGCAGCAAGCGTGCCAAGGTGGAGGATCGTCCCGGCGTGACCCGTACCAAGCAGTGGGTCAAGCTGGGGGACGGGGTAGAAATGCTGGACACTCCCGGTGTGCTCTGGCCGAAATTTGACGATCAGCAAGCAGCGCAGCGGCTGGCGTTTACCGGTGCCATCAACGATGACGTGCTGGATATTGAAGCCCTTGCCATGCTGCTGCTGGAGTATTTGCATGAAGCATATCCCCAGGCGCTGACCGCCCGGTATAAGATCAATCTGCCGGAAGGCACGGAAGGCAGAATCCTGCTGGAGGAACTGGGCAGGAAGCGGGGCATGCTGGTGTCCGGGGGCGAAGTCAATACGGAACGGGCAGCGATCACGCTGCTGGATGAATTCCGGAGCGGCAAGCTGGGGCGGATCACCCTGGAGGTTCCGGAGAATGAGGGTGCATGATGGCAAAAGCACTTGCGGTAAAAACCCAATTGTTTGAATATGACGAGGCTGTCCGGAACAGTTACCCGGTGTTCTGCGGGGTGGATGAAGCCGGCAGAGGGCCACTTGCCGGGGATGTGTATGCTGCGGCGGTGGTGCTGCCGCCGGATGTGGTGATCCCCGGACTGGACGACAGCAAGAAGCTGACGGAAAAGCGCCGGGAGGCTCTGTACGATGAGATCATCGCCAAGGCGTCTGCCTGCTGTATTGCTGCCGCTACCGTGGAGGAGATCGAGCAGTTGAATATTTTGCAGGCTGCCATGCTTGCCATGACCCGGGCGGTGTCCGGACTGGACATCCCGGTGCAGTGCGCACTGATTGACGGAAACCGGCTGCCCCGGATGAATTTGCCCATGCAGGCGGTGATCCATGGGGACGCCACCTCCGCAAGCATTGCAGCAGCCTCCGTGCTGGCGAAGGTTGCCCGGGATCGGTACATGCTGGCGCTGGATCAGCAGTATCCGGAATACGGCTTTTGCAAGCATAAGGGCTACGGCACCAAGGCACATTACGAGGCGCTGGCTGCCCACGGCATCAGTCCGGTGCATCGGCGATCCTTCCTGAAAAATCTCACATGACCACCCGGCAGCAGGGCGCTCTGGGGGAGCAGGCTGTGGCAGCATATCTGACGGCAAAGGGCTATCGGATCCTGCGGCGGAATTACTGCATCCGGGGCGGCGAGATCGACATTATCGCAGAAAACGGCGAATACATCGCCTTTGTAGAGGTCAAGGCACGGCGGCCGGGCAGCATGGTAAGCGGCTTTGAGGCGGTGACGCCTGTCAAGCAGAAGCGCCTGCTTCGGACTGCCCAGGCTTATTTATATCAGTATCCCTCCGGGCTTCAGCCCCGGTTTGATATTGCGGCAGTGACCCTCCGGGGCAGTCAGGTGCTGGATCTGGATTATCTGGAGAATGCATTTGACGCAACGGATCAACCAACGGATTCTTTTTGAAAGGAGAGGTGGCGCTTCGGCGTCACGAGATCATCATGTTTTATAAAAGTACCAGAAACAGCGCACTGGCAGTAGACAGTGCAACCGCCATTTCCCAGGGTATTTCCGCTGACGGCGGTTTGTTTGTCCCCTCCGAAATTCCGTCCATTACCATGGACGAGATCAGACAGCTGTCCACAATGCGGTATGCGGACAGAGCAGCGTACATTTTTGCAAAGTATCTGACGGATTTTACTGAGGCGGAGATCCACCACTGCACCGACAGCGCATATAACACCAAGGCATTTGAAACCGATGCCATTGCCGAGATCAGTCACCTGTTTGATGGTACCTATATGCTGGAGCTGTGGCATGGTCCCACCTGTGCCTTCAAGGATATGGCGCTGCAGGTGCTGCCCTATTTTCTGACCACTGCTGTAAAGAAGAAGGCGCTGAACAAGAAGATCGTGATCCTGGTGGCAACCTCCGGTGATACGGGGAAGGCTGCACTGGACGGCTTCAAGGATGTGCCCGGCACTGAGATCCTGGTGTTTTACCCGGAGGAGGGCGTCAGCCCCATGCAGAAGCGGCAGATGCGCACCCAGGAGGGCGGCAACGTGGGTGTATGCGCCATCAAGGGCAACTTTGACGATTGCCAGAACGGGGTCAAGGCGATTTTTACGGATCCACAAGTCAAGCAGCAGCTGGATCAGGCTGGCCTGATGTTCTCCAGTGCCAACTCCATCAACTGGGGACGGCTCCTGCCTCAGATCGTATACTATATTTCCGCATATGCAACCCTGGCAGCGGACGGGGAGATCAACTTCGGGGATCTCATCAACGTGGTGGTACCCACCGGCAACTTCGGCAATATCCTGGCTGCTTACTATGCGAAGAAGATGGGTCTGCCGATAAAGAAGCTGATTTGTGCATCCAACATCAACAAGGTGCTGACCGACTTCATCAACACCGGCGTGTACAACCGGAACCGGGAATTCTTTGCAACCTGCTCTCCCTCCATGGATATTCTCATTTCCAGCAATCTGGAGCGGCTGCTGTACCTGCTCGCCGGAGAGGACGACGCCCAGATCCGGGAGTGGTTCGGTGCGCTGGCAAAGGAGGGCACTTATACGGTAACGGATGCAGTCAAGCAGGCACTCCAGGCGGATTTCTGCGCTGGCTTCTGCGATGATGCGGACACCAAGAAGACCATTCACGAGATCTACGAGAAGTATTCCTACACCTGCGATACCCATACCGCAGTGGCAGTGAAGGTGTACAAGGAATACAAGGAAAAGACCGGGGATACCACCAAGACCCTGATTGCTTCCACTGCAAGCCCCTACAAATTCAGTGCCAGCGTGCTGGAGGCTCTGGAGGGTGCGCCCTCCACACTGGATGAGTATGCCATGATCGATGCCCTGGCGGAGCGCTCCAAGCTGGAGATCCCGGCAGCTCTGGCACAGCTGAAAAACAAGCCGGAGCGGTTTACCGATTCCATTGCCCGCACGGATATGAAGGATTACGTGCTGCGGCAGCTGGGCCTTTGATCCATGAGCCTGTTTACCATCGGGGATCTGCATTTGTCCCTGGGGGTGCCCAGCAAGCCTATGAATGTGTTCAGCGGTTGGGAAAACCATATGGAGCTGCTGGAGCAGAACTGGCGGGAGCTGATCTCGCCGGAGGATACGGTGGTGCTGCCCGGGGATACCTCCTGGGGTATGACCCTGCCGGAGGCACTGGCGGATTTTCAGTTTATACAGGATCTGCCCGGGCAGAAGATTCTGCTGAAGGGGAACCATGACTACTGGTGGAACTCCATGAAGAAAATGACGGAATTCCTGGAGACAAACGGCCTGGATACCCTGCACATTCTCCACAACAACCACTACCCCTACGGCGAGTACGGCATCTGCGGCTCCCGGGGGTGGGTGAATATCGGCAACGAACAGGAGCAGAGTGCCAAGGTACTGGCACGGGAGGTGCAGCGACTGGAGGTTTCCATCTGCTCTGCGGAGCAGGCGGGGCTGGAGCCGGTGGTGTTTCTGCACTATCCCCCCATGTTCGGCAGCAGCTGCAACTATGATATTCTGGATGTGCTGTACCGACACCACATTACCCGGTGCTACTACGGGCATATTCACGGTTATAGTCACCGGTATGCCATTACCGGAGAGCGGGACGGCATCGACTTTCATATGGTGTCCAGCGATTATTTGGGATTTCGACCGGAATTTATCTTTTAAATTTGTGCAATATGTAGAACTCTTGTTTTTTACTAGCCAAAGGGCGGGCAGATATGTTATAATGTAAAAGTGCGATTTAGCCGTATTGCCCTGCGCATACGGATACATGAAAAATTGGAGGACGAAAAGAATGAGTTTGAAATCATCCGAGAAAATTGACGTAAATACACAGGAACTTACCTTTGAGATTTCCGCTGACGTGTTTGAGGACGCAGTGGAGAAGACCTACCAGAAGCAGAAGAAGAATATTACTCTGCAGGGCTTCCGGAAGGGCAAGGCTCCCCGGAAGATGGTAGAGAAGATCTACGGCGAAGGCGTGTTCTATGAGGATGCCATCAACAGCCTGCTGGGGCCTGAGTTGGGCAATGCCATCGAGGAAACCAAGCTGGTTCTGGTGGACAGACCCAAGGTTGAGGTAACTTCCATCAGCAAGGAAAATGGCATTGTCATCAAGGCAACCTGTATTACCAAACCGGAGGTTACCGTTCCGGAGTATAAGGGCATAAAGGCTCCGAAAAAGGTCAAGGATGTTACTGACGACGAGATCAACGCACAGATCGATGTGCTGCGTCAGAGAAATGCAAGAATCGTTTCCGTGGATGACCGTCCGGTTCAGAACGGTGACGAGGTCAACATGGACTTTGAGGGCTTCATCGATGGTGTAGCATTTGACGGCGGCAAGGGCGAAGGCTTCCCGCTGACCATCGGCAGCGGTCAGTTCATTCCGGGCTTTGAGGATCAGCTGGTTGGTCACAGCATCGGCGAGGAATTCGAGATCAATGTGACCTTCCCGGAAGAGTATCAGATGCCGGATCTGGCTGGCAAGCCTGCAACCTTCAAGATCAAGATCAACAGCATCAGCGTCAAGGAGCTGCCTGCGTTCGACGATGATTTTGCAAAGGATACCTCCGATTTCGATACTGCTGAGGAATTCCGTGCAGATATGAAGAAGCACATGGAGGAGAACGCAGAAAAGTCTGCGGCTTCCGCATTTGAGAACTATGTGTTCGATACCCTTATCAAGAACACCGAGGCTGTGATCCCCAATGTTATGTTCGAGCATCGGATCGACACCTTGATCCAGAACTTTGAGCAGTCCCTCCAGCAGCAGGGTATGTCCCTGGACATCTACCTGCAGTACACCGGCATGACCATGGACGCATTCCGGGATACCTTTGAGGAGCGGGCGCAGAACGAAGTAAAGCTCCGCCTGGCACTGGAGAAGATCGCAGAGATGGAGAACATCCAGGTGACCGAGGAGGAGATCAACGAAGGTCTGGCACCCCTGGTTGCACAGAGCGGTCTGGAGCTGGAAGCCATCAAGAGCCGCATCCCCATGGAGGACTACATCGTGGATCTGAAGGTTGGCAAGGCTGCTGACCTGGTGAAGGAAGCCGCTGTGGTTGACAACACCATCGAAGAAGAAAAGCCGGCTGAAGAAGCTGCTGAATAATCGGAAGCATATATCCACCTCGTATTGATCGGGGTGGATATTGTGGTAATAGATCATTTGTCAGAATATCGGGAAAGGAGAGATGCGTGCGACCGTGCGCATCGACAGAAATAATGAGCTTAGTACCATATGTAGTAGAACAAACCAGCCGTGGAGAGCGTTCCTATGATATTTTCTCCCGACTGCTGAACGACCGGATCATTATGCTCAGCGAGGATGTGAACGATACCACCGCAAGCCTGGTGGTGGCGCAGCTGCTGTACCTGGAGAGCCAGGATCCGGACAAGGATATCAGTCTGTATATCAACAGTCCCGGCGGTTCTGTCAGTGCGGGCTTTGCCATCTACGATACCATGCAGTATATCAAATGCGATGTTTCTACCATCTGCATCGGTCTTGCCGCATCCATGGGCGCATTCCTGCTTTCCTCCGGTGCCAAGGGCAAGCGCTTTGCCCTGCCCAACAGTGAGATCATGATTCACCAGCCTCTGATCGGCGGCGGTGGTTTATCCGGCCAGGCAACCGATATCCAGATCCGCACAGAGAACCTGCTGCGCACCAAGGAAAACCTGAACCGGATCCTGTCTGAGAACACCGGCAAGTCCATTGAAGATATCCGCCGGGATACGGATCGTGACAACTTCATGACCGCCAACGAGGCGATGGAGTATGGACTCATCGACAAGGTTATTGCAAAGAGGTAATCGGAATGCCAGAAAATTTTAAGAAGTGCAATTTCTGCGGTAAGGGCGAAAACAAGGTACAGAGCATGTTTTCCGCAGGAGATGTAAATATCTGTGACGAATGCGTCTGCTATTGCTATGAGCTGCTGTATGGGGCGGATGCACAGCCAAAGGGCAAGGGCAAGTCCCGGAAAAAGTCGGCTGAAAAGGAAATGAAGCTGCTGAAGCCGGCAGAGATCAAAAAAGTCCTGGATGAGTATGTTATTGGTCAGGACGCTGCCAAGGTTGCACTGTCCGTTTCTGTATACAACCACTACAAGCGGATCTTCAGCCAGGATGACGGCGAGGACGTGGAGCTGCAAAAGAGCAACGTGCTGCTGCTGGGGCCTACCGGAGTAGGAAAAACCTTCCTGGCACAGACCCTGGCACGAACCCTGGACGTGCCCTTTGCCATTGCGGACGCTACCACCATCACCGAAGCCGGCTATGTGGGGGACGATGTAGAGAATGTACTGCTGCGTCTGATCCAGGCGGCGAACTACGATGTGGAGGCGGCGGAGCGGGGCATCATCTACATTGACGAGATCGACAAGATCGCCCGCAAGTCCGAGAACACCTCTCTGACCCGGGATGTCAGCGGCGAGGGCGTACAGCAGGCTTTGCTGAAAATCATTTAGGGCACCGTGTCCAACGTACCTCCTCAGGGCGGCAGAAAGCATCCCAACCAGGAGTTTATCCACATCAATACCAAGAATATTCTCTTTATCTGCGGCGGTGCTTTCGATGGGCTGGAGCGTGCCATTTCCAAGCGGCTTCAATCCTCCTCCCTGGGCTTCGGGGCAGATGTGATCTCCAAAAAGGCGAAGATCAAAAACATTTTCCGCAAGGCAATTCCACAGGATCTGGTGAAATTCGGCATGGTGCCGGAGCTTGTGGGCAGACTGCCCATCATCACTGCCCTGGATGAGCTGGATGAGGCGTCCCTGGTGCGGATCCTTACCGAGCCGAAAAATGCCCTGGTGAAGCAGTACTGCAAGCTGTTCGGCTATGACAACATTGAACTGGTCATTGAGCCGGAAGCGCTGGAGGCGATTGCCAAGCGTGCTCTGGAGCAAAAAACCGGTGCCCGGGGACTTCGTGCGATTCTGGAGGATATCCTGATGCAGTGCATGTTTGATGCTCCTTCAGAAAGCGGCATCGCCAAGGTAATTGTGAATGCAGCCTGCGTACAGGAGCATAAGCAGCCTTTGATGCTGAACCAGGATGGTGCGCCTGTGGGCGAGTCCGCATAACATGTGAAATGCGTTGTATCATTTTGATGTGTATAATGCCAAAGGAATGGCGGGGGTCCTCCCTGCCATTCTTTTTTACTGCTGTCGCCCGACGCTCAAAAACCCGTTGCATAGCCAGACTGCGGAGCCTGCCGATTTTGGTTTGCCATATTGGATTTTTGTCGGAATGAGGGAATTTTCGTACAATTTTCACACGGTTTTCCTCTGCAATTCACTTGCATTATTCCCCGAAATCCTGTATAATAGGTGTAGATTCCAAAGGAATCGGAACTTTCCGCACACCCTGCACAGGTGCGGAAACGGCGACTGGACCGGTGCAGCGGTAGATTGGATAGAGATATGAAACCGGATGAAAAGCTGACGATCAGACCGAAAACAGAATGGCTGCCCACCATCGCAATGCGTGGGCTGGTGGCATTCCCCGGTATGGTCATGCATTTTGATATTGCAAGGGATCCTTCCGTCAAGGCAATTGACGCTGCTCTGCATGGGGATCGCCGTGTGTTCCTGGTGGCGCAGCGGGATGTGTTTACGGAAGAACCCGGCCCCAAGGATGTATATAAAGTAGGCGTGATCGCCGAGGTGCGCCAGACCCTGAAAACCCCGGACAATGTGCTGCGGGTACTGATCGAGGGTGTGGACAAGGCAAAGCTGCTGACTCTGGATACAGAAGGGAAGTATTTGCAGGCACAAGTGCGGAAGGTGCCGGATTACGGCAGAGCCAGGGTGGACGAAACCGAGCTGACTGCCTTGGCACGATCCGTGAAGGAAGCATTTGAGCAGTACTGCCAGCTGGTGCCCCGGATGCCTAAGGAATTGGTGGCATCTGTGCTGTGCCAGGATGACCCCTACGAGATCTTTGACAATGTGGCGCATAATATGAATCTGGACTTTGCTGCCAGACAGCAGCTGCTGGAGGAGAACAATATTCTTGTCCGGCTGGGCATGCTGTACGGATTCCTGAACAGGGAAGTGGATATTCTGAATCTGGAGCGCCAGATCCAGGAGGAAGTCAAGGAAAATGTGGACAAAAGCCAGCGGGATTACTACCTGCGGGAGCAGATGAAGGTGATCTCCTCCCAGTTGGGGGAGGACGAAACCGGGCAGGATGATGCCTATGACTACATGGAGCGAATCGAAGCCCTGGAGCTGTCCGAGGAATGCCGCAATAAGCTGATGCGGGAGGCGGAGCGTCTCACCAAGATGCCCCCTTACACCCAGGAATCCTTTGTGATCCGGAATTATCTGGATACTTGCCTGGAATTGCCCTGGAATCACAGTACCAAGACCAAGCTGAACATCGAAAAGGCGGCTAAAGTGCTGGATAAGGATCACTACGGCATGAAAAAGGTGAAGGAGCGTATTCTGGAGAGCATTTCCGTACACGCCCTTGTGCCGGAGGTGACCGGGCAGATTCTGTGCCTGGTGGGACCTCCCGGTGTGGGCAAAACCTCCATCGGCCGTTCCATCGCTAAGGCGTTGGGCAGGGAATATGTGCGGGTATCCCTGGGGGGTATTAAGGATGAGTCCGATATCCGGGGCCATCGTAAGACCTATGTGGGGGCAATGCCCGGCCGGATCATCAATGCCATGAAACAGGCGGGCACCAATAATCCCCTGATACTCCTGGACGAAATTGACAAAATGAGCAATGACTTTAAGGGGGATCCCTCCTCCGCCATGCTGGAGGTGCTGGACAGCGAGCAGAACAAGACCTTCCGGGATCACTTTATTGAGCTGCCCTTTGATCTGAGCCATGTGCTGTTCGTGACCACTGCCAATACCACCGATACCATTCCGGCACCCCTGCTGGATCGTATGGAGGTCATTGAGCTGAGCAGCTACACCCGGGAGGAGAAGTTCCACATTGCCAAGGAGCATCTCTACCCCAAGCAGTTGAAAAAGCATGGTCTGCGGCAGAACCAGATGAAGATGGAGGATTCTGCGTTCTATGATCTGATCGATTTCTACACCCGGGAAGCCGGCGTCCGGAATCTGGAGCGTCAGGTGGCAACCCTTTGCCGGAAAACTGCCAAGGTGATCGTGGAGGGATCTGCAAAGCGGATCATCTTCTCCGCAGACAACCTGGAGGAATATCTGGGGGTACACAAGTTTCTGCCGGATGTACACAGCGACCGGAACGAGGTGGGCGTGGTCAACGGCCTTGCATGGACTTCCGTGGGAGGCGTGCTGATGCCGATCGAGGTGCTGGTGCTGGATGGCAAGGGCAGTGTGGAGCTGACCGGTTCTCTGGGAGATGTGATGAAGGAAAGCGGCAAGCTGGCTGTCAGCTATGCCCGGCTGGTGGCTGGACAGTTCGGCATTGACCCGAATTTCTACAAGACAAAGGATCTGCACATTCATGCACCGGAGGGGGCAGTGCCCAAGGATGGCCCCTCTGCCGGGGTTACCATGCTGACAGCGGTCATTTCTGCACTGTCCGGTATTCCGGTGCGGAGCGATGTGGCAATGACCGGGGAGATCACCCTGCACGGCAAGGTGCTGCCCATCGGGGGACTCCGGGAAAAGACCATGGCGGCATACAAGGCAGGCATTCGCACGGTGATCGTGCCCAAGGCGAATCAGCCGGATATCACAGAGGTGGATCCGGTGGTGCGGGATGCCATCACCTTTGTGTATGCGGAAACCATGTCGGACGTGCTGTCCGTAGCTCTGGAATCCGTTCCGGCGGATCTGGCGGCATCCAAGGTATACAATCAGACGGAGCAGGGGAAGCAGCCGGGTCAGATGCCGGTGCATTCCTGAGGAGGCAAGCATGCAGTTTAACAAGGCGGAATTTGCTGCGGCATACGGTTCCTTCTCCCAGATTCCGGCGTGCAGCCGGATGGAGATCGCCTTTGCGGGCAGATCCAATGTGGGAAAGTCCACACTCATTAACAAGATCTTCAATCGAAAAAATCTGGCACGGGTCAGTGCTGTGCCGGGGAAAACCGCCACCATCAACTTTTATCAGCTGGAGCATGTATATTTTGTGGATCTGCCCGGTTATGGCTATGCAAAGGTGGCAAAGTCCGAGAAGGAACGCTGGGCGGGATTGATCGAGGGATATCTGAATTCGGAGCGGGATATCCGGCTGATCTTCCTGCTGATCGATATGCGGCATGCTCCCTCGGCGGACGATCTGCACATGATCGACTATCTGGTGGAGGCGGAGCTGCCCTTTGTGGTGATCCTCACCAAGGCGGACAAGCTGAAAAAGATGGCACGTCAGGCTCGGATGGAGGCGTTTGCACAGGAGATCCCGTATTTTTCGGAGTTGACCGTGATTCCGTTTTCCTCCCAGACCTTTGAGGGTGTGGAGCAGGTGCGGCAGATCATCACCGAGCTTGCAGAAGAAGGTGACTAAGAAGCGACCTGCTTTTCATAAAAGCAGGTCGCTTTGCTGTGTGAAGTACCTGGGATGGCGGCTTGTTTGGAGGGAAAGTGATATGATAACGGGGCGATTTATGATGGATTTCTTGCAATCTTCATTTGGATATCCCATTCTCCTGTCGAAGTTCGGGAAATTGTAGCAGCAAATGTACACACATCGACGGACACTCTTGAAACATTACTGCAAGATAAAGATGTTCAAGTCAGAGAAGCAGCTGTTTCAAATCAAAATTCACCGTTATGAACATCTTCATGATGATCATGAAGATGTTCGTAAGGCAGCGGAACGTAGGCTTCAATCAGAATCACTAACAAAGCTGATTTGTTATGCATGCAACGTATCCTGCGTTAACGGATCCATCTTCAACTGTGACAGCGACTTCGGTATATTCATGCAACACCGTGCAGGGCTTGGACGGCGTTGCCTAATATGCATGATAGCGCTGCAATGCTTTGTGTGGGATTGTCACAATAGGCTTGCGGGACAGACGGAAATGTGATATACTAATAATATATTACATGATTCTGCGGTACTGTCTGGATCGAAGGAGGAAAGGAAATGACCGGAATACAGCGTGCCCGGGCAGTCTGCGACCGGCTGGAGCAGGTCTACCCGGATGCTGTCTGCGCACTGCATTATCAGAAGCCCTACGAGCTGATGATTGCTGCACGGCTGTCTGCCCAGTGTACGGATGCCAGGGTGAACATTGTCACAAGAACCCTCTTTGAAAAGTATCCGACCCTGGAGTCGTTTGCCAATGCAGAATTGACGGAGCTGGAGCAGGATATCCGGCCCTGCGGCTTTTACCACACCAAGGCCCAGAGCATCATCGGCATGTGCCGGCGGATTCTGGAGGTGTACGGCGGCGAGCTGCCCCATACCATGGAGGATCTGCTGACCCTGCCGGGTATCGGCAGGAAGACGGCGAATCTGCTGATGGGGGATGTGTACGGCAAGCCTGCGGTGGTGACGGATACCCACTGCATCCGCATTTGCGGACGGCTTGGTCTGACCCGACATAAGGAACCGGCAAAGGTGGAGGCGGATCTGTGGAAGGTATTGGAGCCGGAGCGTGCTTCGGATTTCTGCCACCGGATCGTGCTGTTCGGCAGAGAGATCTGCCGTGCCCGGCATCCCAGATGTGAGGGCTGCCCTTTGCAGGATCTGTGTCCGGATTTTCATGATAAATTCCCAAAAAGGCTTGACAAACAGGCGTAAGCATTGTAAACTTATGTTATGTGTTTGTGAATCGGAAAAAAGAAAACTAAGGCAGCACCGCATGGGGCCTGCACGGCAGATACCATGCGTGCTGTCCAAAGTATATAACAGTAAAGGCGGAAAATTGAATGGGTATTTTTGAACGCATTTTCGGCTCCTACAGCAAGAAGGAGCTGGCTCGGATCGAACCGATCAAGAACAAGGTGCTGGATCTGGAGGATGAATATAAGTCCATGTCTGATGCAACGCTGAAGGAACAGACTGTAAAGTTCCGGGAGCGGTTGAGCAACGGCGAGACCCTGGATGATATTCTTCCGGAGGCATTTGCAGCAGTCCGGGAGGCGGCTGACCGTGTGCTTGGCAAGCGTCCGTTCCCTGTACAGCTGATCGGT
>ENA-OPTB01001483-OPTB01001483.1-human-gut-metagenome-genome-assembly--contig:-NODE-1483-length-17836-cov-2.699511_pt1 | contig 17836 bp, 17 predicted proteins | sample MGYA00241810_ERZ501911 | MGnify/ENA primary metagenome ERZ501911 (study PRJEB25962, sample SAMEA2042304) | human gut metagenome | biome: human gut; feature: human-associated habitat; material: faeces... | reverse complement strand
TCCGGAACTTATATTACTTAGAATGCTTTTGCTGCCCCACAAGTCTATGTTTTCGATATTGACGCTGCCGGAGAGTACCAGCCCGATTTCGTGTGTGGTGCATCCGGCAGACAAAATCACTTCATTTTTTTCAAAATGTTTCTGGCGCATACCGCCCAGAGCGAGCATTTCTTTATATTCTGATTCTTCCATGCCAAGGCACAGGGGATTTTTTAAATAGATCATGGGTTTCTCCTGATGTTATTTGATAAAATAAGTATATGCAAATTTGTGTCACAGGGCAAGAAAAAGTGAACCGCCCAATGGAGATTCTACTGTGAAAAATGAGGATGGAACGTATACATATACCGTGTATTGTCCTGTGAACATGAAATAAGAACAATAAATAATAATGAAAATTATAAAGAAAATAATACAATTTTTATATTGATTCTTGGCTTGTTCCTGCATATAATATAAGTGAAATTAAACAATGGAGGTGTCTGTTATGGCAATTGCATCTGATTTTTTACAGAGTCTTGTTCCAATTTCACAATTTAACAAAGGGCAGGCTGCAAAGATATTTGATAGACTTCGTTCCGAAAAAGAACTGATTGTTTTAAAAAATAACCAGCCTTCTGCAATTATTCTGTCACCCGAAGAGTATACAAGATTAACGGAGATTGAGGAAGATTATTTTCTTTTGTTGGAAGCAAATAAACGTTTGGATGATAACGGGAATAAAGAGACTGTTTCATATGATTCAGTGATGAAACATTTGGGCATCGGTGAAGCAGAACTTTTGGAAGCGGAGGATGCAGATATCGAATGATATGGAGTATTGAGTTTTTAGAGGAAGCGGAAAAGGATATGAAAAAACTTGACCATTCAGCTCAGATACAGGTGTTAAAAGGAATTAAAAAAGTCAGCCAGAATCCGTTGTCAGTGAGGGAAGGTGGATATGGGAAACCATTGGGTAATAAAAGTGGAACAAACCTTACCAATCTTATGAAGATAAAGTTCAGAGATTTGGGGATACGGGTTGTCTATAAGGTTGAGAGAGTGGGCAAAGTTATGAAAATTATTGTTGTTTCTGCCAGAACGGATGAACAGGTTTATAACGAGGCAGCAAAAAGAAGAGATAGGTATGATTTGTAATTAAACGGGATTTCCGGGCAGACATTTCATGTCCGGTGCAGAAAATACGGCAGTTCTCGCTTTATGTCGTGGTTTTTGCCGGAAAAAACAGGTATTGTAATCTGCGAAAGGAGGAGCAGATTTACATGGATGGAAAGCAAGAGGAGATTTCATTATGGATCAGAAAAAGACAGGTTACTTTTTAAAACAACTGCGCAATGAAAAGAAGCTGACGCAGGAGCAGCTTGCGGAAAAATTTCAGATCACAAGCCGCACGGTGTCACGCTGGGAGACGGGAAGCAATATGCCCGATATCAGCATGCTGTTGGAACTTGCAGATTTTTATGAAGTTGATATCCGGGAAATCATTGATGGAGAAAGGAAAAGCGAGCAGATGAATGAGGAATTAAAGGAAACCGTAATCAAAGTAACGGATTATACAGAGACAAACAACGCAAGGCTCTTAAAACGGGTACGGATCATAGGAATTACCGGTGTGATCACAATACTGATCGCAATGGTCATGGACGCAGGTGGACTGGCAGTGTCTCCGTTTTGGGAAAGTGTGAAGCGGGATCTGTATGCGTGGACGCTTGGCACGCTTATTGCAAACATACTGTATACAACGGGATGGCTCAAACGGATAAGTGAGAAAAAAGATGTCAGCAGAACGATGCGGATAAGCGGTGTGGTATGTGCGGTGATTGTGATTATATCGCTGGTTTTGCAGGCTGTTTTATAGAAAAACACATGACGGGAGGCAAAAGCCTCCCGTTTTTTATATCACACGCCCATTTTCTTCTGAAACAGGAAATGGTCGGACATCAGAAGATAATGAAGTGATTCTTTCAATTATTAGAAGCCTAATAAATAATATTACATAAAGTGAGAAATGTCAAATACAGGTTTTTCCACAAAAACAAATGCACAATATTGTTCAACATAACTAAAATTGTTTAAAGAAATCTAAAATAGTTGCATTTTATGTTCATCCTCTATATAATTTTAAATATAAATAAAATAATTTATAAAATTATAAAATATAGTGGAGAAAACATATGGATAAGAGACTGAAATTTAATGAACCCTGGATTCTGCAGAGAGCAGATCCGTATGTGTATGAAAAGGATGGCTGGTATTATTTTACGGCATCGGTTCCGGCATATGACAGCATTGTACTGCGCCGGGCAAAAAAACTGGCAGATCTTCCACAGGCAGAGGAAGTGGTCATTTGGAAAAAGCATGAGAGTGGTCCGATGAGCAAGCATATCTGGGCACCGGAACTGCACTATCTGGAAGGAAAATGGTACATCTATTTTGCCGGTGGTGAAGAAGAGGATATCTGGAAAATCCGTCCATATGTGCTGGAATGTCAGGGGCAGGACCCATTGGCAGATGCATGGGTGGAAAAAGGCAAAATGCAGCGTGCAGATGGGGATGAATTCTCGTTTGAAGCATTCTCCCTGGACGCAACCGTATTTGAGGATGCCGGAGATTATTACTACGTGTGGGCAGAAAAGGTTGGAGTAGGCAAGCAGATTTCCAATCTTTATATTGCAAAAATGGAGTCTCCGTGCAAGCTGGCAACGGTGCAGGTGCTTCTTACAACACCGGATTATGATTGGGAACGTGTGGGATTCTGGGTAAATGAGGGACCGGCAGTGATTCATCACGGGGATAAACTGTACCTGACATATTCGGCGAGTGACACAGGAGTTGCCTATTGTGTCGGTATGCTTACTGCAACCAGCGGAACGGATCTGCTGGATCCGTTAAATTGGAGAAAGGAGCGTCATCCGGTATTACAAAGCAGTTATGAAAAAGGAATTTACGGGCCGGGACATAATTGTTTTACCAAAGATGAAGATGGAAATGATATCATGGTATACCATGCACGCACAGAAACAGAGATAGAGGGAAATCCTCTCTATAATCCAAACCGTCATGCACATCTGATGCAGGTTCAATGGGATGAAAACGGAAAGCCGGTGTTTGCGTATGATTAAGAAAAAAATGGTTCGTGTGTTGACCGTTGCAGGGCTTCTGGCATGCCTTGCATCTGGTTGCGCCTCCGGCGGTTCTTCCGTTGGGAAGGAGGCCGCAGCAGATGAGATAAAAAAAGGCGGATTTACGGTTGCAGCATCCTGTCACGATCCGCAGATCCTCAGAGAAGGCGATACATATTATATGTTCGGCAGTCATATGGTAGGGGCAAAGTGTCAGGACCTGCGTAAATGGAATTATTTTGCAAATGGTGTTGATGCAGCAAATACACTGTTTGACAATTTGCTGACAGAGCCGTATGCTGCCTTTGATTTTGTCGGAAAGAACACAGATAATGGGTATTCTGTCTGGGCGTCAAATGTAATTTACAATGAGACAATGAAGAAATATGTCATGTATTTCTGTACGACATCTTCTTATGTGAAATCGACTCTCTGTTTTGCAACTGCAGACAATATAGAGGGACCGTATACTTATGTGGATACGATTTTATATTCCGGATATGGAAAAAGCAATATCAGCGAAACGAATTTGTACGATGTACTCGGAAAAAATGCAGATATTTCCAGATATCTGGAATATGGTGGATACAACAATAAGGAGTGGCCAAACTGTATTGATCCGGCGATTTTTACCGATGCAGACGGTCGGATGTGGATGAATTATGGCTCATGGTCAGGTGGTATCTTTCTGCTGGAGATTGATCCCACCACTGGATACCCGATTTATCCGGTGGATGACAAGGATGCCGATCCGTATTATGGATATCGGCTGATTGGTGGTGGACATCACTCTGCTGAGGGTCCATATATCCAGTATGACGCAGAAAACGGCTATTATTATCTGTTTGTTTCTTATGGAGATCTGCAGAGTGATGGTGGGTATCAGATTCGGCAGTTTCGCAGTGAAAAGCCAACGGGACCATATGTGGATGTGGCAGGAAATACACTGGAAGATCAGGACGATCATTTCAATTATGGTTTAAAAATGATGGGGAATTATACATTCCCGAGTTTAAATTATACCTATATGGCACCGGGCGGTCAGTCCACATTTCAGGATGATGACGGGAAATATTACATTACATATCATCAGCGGTTTGACGATGGCACAGAGTATCATGAACCGCGTGTACATCAGATGTACACAAATGAGGATGGGTGGTTTGTTGCAGCACCATTTGCCACAATGGGAGAAACTCTCTCGGAAAAGGGGTACAAAAAATCGGATGTATCCGGTACATTTTATGTAGTAAACCATGGAACAGATATCAGCAGTAAGATTCGCGAAGCGGAGGCATATACGTTTGCGGATGGAAAAGTAACCGGTGGAGAAAAAAGCGGTACATATGAGGTAAAGGAAGGCACAGATTACATTACCATTACACTGGACGGTGTCGTTTATAAAGGGGTATTAATGGAAATGACCGATGAAGCGGAAAATCCGGTGTTTTGTTTTTCGGCTGCAGGAGACAACGAGGAAACTCTCTGGGGCGTACAATATATCAAAAAGGAGTAAAGAGATATGGCAAAGTTAATGATCAACAAAAATAAAAAAGAAGGTACCATTGCACCGGAGATCTACGGGCATTTCTCGGAACATCTGGGCAGATGCATCTATGAAGGACTCTATGTGGGTGAAAACTCTGAAATCCCGAATGTTAATGGGATGCGTACAGATGTGGTGGAAGCACTCAAAGAGATTAAGATTCCGGTATTGCGCTGGCCGGGGGGATGTTTTGCGGACGAGTATCACTGGAAAGACGGAATCGGACCGAAAGAGAACCGGAAGAAAATGATTAATACCCATTGGGGTGGTGTGGTAGAGGACAACAGTTTCGGAACGCATGAGTTCTTTGAACTTTGCCGTCAGCTTGGATGTAAAACCTACATTAACGGAAATCTTGGAAGCGGAACCGTGCAGGAGATGTCGGAATGGGTTGAATATATGACATTTAACGGGGTGTCCCCGATGGCAGATCTGCGCAAAAAAAATGGACATGAGGAGCCGTGGACCATTGATTATTTTGGTGTTGGAAATGAAAACTGGGGATGTGGGGGAAATATGAGACCGCAGTATTATGCAGATGAGTACCGCAGATATCAGACCTATGTGCGCAATTATGATCCGCAGAAACCGATCCAAAAGATCTGTGGCGGAGCAAATGTGGATGATTATGACTGGACAAGGAAGGTATTAGAGACAACCCATGATCACACCGTTCCTGAATTTCATGGATTTATGGATGGGCTTTCCCTGCATTATTATGTGCATCCGGAAGGCTGGGAAATCAAGGGAAGTGCAACGGATTTTGATGAAGAAGTGTGGTATAAGACATTAAAAAAAGCACTTTATATGGAAACTCTTGTGGAACGCCACGGAAAGATTATGGATCAGTACGATCCGGATAAAAAAATCGGAATGATCGTGGATGAGTGGGGCTGTTGGTTTACAGTTGAACCGGGAACCAATCCGGGCTTTTTATATCAGCAGAACACGGTAAGGGATGCGCTGGTTGCAGGGATCACCCTGAATATCTTTAATAAGCACTGTGATCGCGTGAAGATGGCAAATCTTGCACAGATGGTAAATGTATTGCAGTCTGTCATTCTCACAGAAGGACCAAAGATGATTAAGACACCGACGTATCATGTATTCCATATGTACCGGCATCATCAGGGTGCAACGCTTTTGAACAGTACACTGACAGGAGTGGGCGAAACCGGTATAGGAGAATGGAAAGTTCCGGAGGTGACGGAATCCGTATCTGAGGATGCGGAGCATATCATTACGGTTACATTAAACAATCTTTCTGCGGATGAGGAAAAAGAAATAGAGATTGCGTTTGCCGGAGATGAACACGTATATTCTGTGAAGGAAGCAAAGGTTGTCTCGGCAGAGATGCACGCACATAATACGTTTGATGCGCCGGAACTTGTAAAAGAAGAAGTGTTTACTGCATATAAAAAGTGTGCAGATGGGATAAAAATCATGCTTCCGCCATGCAGTGTGGTGGAACTGCGCCTGCAATAATGCAAAATGGACAGGATCATATGGAAGAATCAGAACGGTATTGCAGAAAATGCGAACTGGCAAAACAATACGGGGGCGGTCTGGAGGAATATCTTTTGCGGTACCTTGCACAGCTTACGCCGGAAGAACAGGCAGAAGATGTGACGTATGCAAGGCGTCTGGCATGTTGTGGGAAATGCACATGGTATGGGGAGCATATGTGCCGTGCCTGCGGATGCTATGTGCAGCTTCGTGCTGCGGTAAAAGGACAGAACTGTCCCTATGAAAAATGGGAACAAGAAGGAGAGACGCATGATACACGATCCGGCAATATTTTATGATGAGGTTAGTGGAAATTATTATACATACAGTACAGGTGCTATATGCCAGAAATCAAAAGATCTGGTGCACTGGCAGGAAATCGGAAAAGTTGTGGAACGTCCGCCGCAGGAGTCGGTGGAATGGACCGGCAGTGAAGATATCTGGGCACCGGATATCGTAAAGGTGGGAAAAGAATATCGTCTGTACTGCTCCAATTCCAGCTGGGGTGTGCGCCAGTCCTGTATCTTTCTGGCAGTGGCAGACTGCCCGGAAGGTCCGTTCGAACCCAAAGGGTGTGTGCTTAAAACTACAGAAAAATTTCCGCAGAGTGTTACCAATGCAATTGATGCAAATATTATCGAGGATGCAAAAACAGGGGAGCAGTATATGCTTTATGGCTCTTTCTGGGGTGGCTGCCATGTATTAAAACTGAACAAGACTACAGGTTTTGCCGAAGAAGAAGGAATCGGGGTATGCATTGCACGACGCCCGAAGTGGCAGAGCGGCAGTATGGAAGGCCCGTATATGGTATACAATGCGCAGAATAATTATTATTATCTGTTTGTGTCCTACGGATCTTTAAAATCCGATTATAATATCCGGGTGGGAAGAAGCCGGAGTATCTGCGGACCATTTATTGATTTCCACGGAAAGGATCTGATTGCAGATGAGGATGAGGATAACAGCACAGGATTACTCGCCATGTGTGGATATCAATGGAATGAAGGGCAGGCATATATGGGTCCCGGACATAATTCAGTGTTACATGATGTAAACGGACGGTGGTATCTTGTATGTCATATCCGCAGGAAAAACTTTACACAACAGGAAGAACCGTCTGAGATGCAGATACGTGAAATTTTCTGGAGTGAGGATGGGTGGCCGTTTGTGGCAGCACAGCCCCTTGCGAAGACAGATACAGGAGACGGGATAAAGCCGGTAACGAAAGAACAGATATGCGGTTTTTATGAGCGGATCACGCTTGCGCCGGCACTGCCGCAGGGAATTACCTGTTCTGTGCCAATGAAACTTGCACCGGATGGATATTATGAGAACTGTTCTGTTCAGGGAAAATGGGAGTATACTGCAGACCACAGGGGCATGATTGCATATGGACCTTATACGGAGGAGGTGCGGGTTTATTGTGGCTGGGATGCACAGCGGAAGTGTGAAACAATTCTGTTGTGCGGACTGCGCAGTGATGGTGTTGCATTCTGGGCGAAAAGAATCGGAAATCTGGTATAATGGATGCTGGTTAAAAAGGCTTTTGCATGGAGAAATAACATGCAAAGGCCTTTTTTAATAAAATTATTCTTCAATTGGTGCGTAATTAATGCTGACTTTAATATCCTGTCCATAATTACCGAAAGATTTACCGAAAATCGTGAGTCCTCCAACGTGCTCTGCATTGTCATTGACTGCCATGCGCAGCTTCATGCTGCTGCGATAGTCCAGATTAAAGTCCCGGATGGTGACATCTGAAATCTGCAATCCGTCAATGAAAGTTCCCTTTTTATTGATCACAAGCATTTTTAACAATCCATACTGGTTCCAGTTCGGAAACCACCAGTCCGGAGTGAAAATACCGCGGACATCTCCGAAATCTCCCGGGGATGTCCAGGTGCCGATGCAGACATCATTTAAATAAAAACTGATATCGGATGGCCAGACGTTATTGATTCCCGGGGCTTCGGAACTGAGCTCGGCAGAGATTAAAATCTGCGTGATTTTCTGGGAACCTGGAATAAAGTTTGGAATTTCATATTCCACAAATCCTTTGGAAAACCAGAGAATATCTGCATTGTAGCGATCAGGATGTGCAAAGTAGCGCGTATCATCCACTTCACCGATCAGATGGGAAGCGGTAGCCAGCCCACAGGTCGGATAGACTTCATAATTGCAGTAATGTCCGACCTGAAGTTCTGCATTGTAAACATTCTGCGCTTCTTCCGGTGCGTCCAGATCAATGAGAATTTTATCCAGATGCAGAGTACAGATTTTCTGGTTTCCGTGCCCGCTGGAATCATTGGAGGTATTGACAATTCCGCATGCCTCCAGTTTTTTTATATGTCCCGTCAGAGCACCGTTCGTAATGTTCAGTTTTGCTGCCAGTTCGTTCATGTTCATTTCTTTGTTTTCAATCAACAGTTTTATAATTTCAATCCGAACATCGGAGCCAAGTGCTTTAAAAATGTCCAGTCCATCATCCAGTGAAGTGATGTGAAGCATAAATTACCCCCTTTTGATTTGTTTCATTTCTGTTTTATAAATTATAGTATCATTTCCGGAATGCGTCAACGCATGAGTGAAAGAAAAGGAATAAAAACGAAAATAATTTAAAAAACGCTAAATAACAACAATTAAATAAAATATTTTAGAAAAATCTAAAAAACATGTTGACATACCTATTGGACAATTATATAATGTAACCAATAAGACCTGATAAATTTCAAAATATTAGTTAATCTGCCGAATGATTTTCAAAGGCGCGTCGGAATCAGATGGTCAGAATAATGAACAGGGGAGCTTATATTTTATTTCATTATGATCAAAGTGGTAAAAAGGAGAGGAAACTATGAAGAAAAAAATCATATCAACATTGCTTTGTACAGCAATGCTCGCAACGATGGTGGCAGGATGCGGAGTTGAAAAGAGTGATGGGGGATCAGACACAGAAAGCTCGGCAAGCTCCGTTGCAGAGATGAAAGGAACCGGTGATAATGAGATCAATATTCTTATTTATGCACAGGATCACGAAAAAGCTGTTTATCAGAAACTGATTGATAAATTTACAAAAGAGCATGCAGATGAGATTTCTACAGTAAACTTTGAAGTGACAACACAGGATGAATACGCAACAAAGATGACAGCTGCCATGACAGCGGGAGAACTTCCGGACATTTTCTATGTGGGACCGGAAGCAGTCAGAAGTTATGTAGATAACGGATATGTACAGCCGTTGGATGATCTCGTAGATGCTACTGCGGTTGACAATCTGTGGCCGGCGATCAAGAGCGCATATATGTATGATGGATCTAATATTGGTTCAGGATCGTTATACTGCCTGCCAAAAGATTTATCCTGCTTTGCATTTGCCTACAACAAAGATCTTTTTGATGAAGCAGGACTGGAGTATCCGGATCCGGAAAATCCATACACATGGGAAGAATTTGCAGATGTGTGCCAGAAACTGACAAAGGATAAAGACGGTGATGGCGAAATTGATCAGTGGGGTGTTGCAAATGCAAATGCATTTGGTTTTACTCCTTATGTATACGGCAATGGCGGTCAGTTCTTAAATGATGATCAGACAAAGGTAGTCATTGATGAAAATCAGAATTTTAAGGATGCTTTCCAGTATTATACAGATCTGACATTAAAGTATAAAGTTACACCAACGGTAGAACAGGATACTGCGCTTGGCGGATATCAGAGATGGCTGGACGGACAGGTTGGTTTTTATGCATGTGGTACATGGGATGTCGCAGCATTTATGGATGATGCAACATTCCCATACAACTGGGATTTATGTGGATGGCCGGTAGGACCAAACGGAGACGGAAAGTCCACAGCATGGCTCGGAACCGTTGGCTTTGCAGTTTCTTCACAGGCAAAGAACCCGGAATTATGTGCAGAGTTAATACAGTCCTTATCAACAGATCTGGACGGACAGAAAGAACTTTGCGGCGAGACATCCGGTAAGTCTTTACAGATTCCAAACATTATGGATTATGCACAGACAACATTTAAAGACAAAGTAAATGATGGAACAATTCCATATGCAAGCAATGTAGATGTTATTTTCGGATATATTGAGGGAAGTGACAAATATAAAGGAATCTTTACGGAAACAACCTACACTTACAACAGTGAATGGTGGGATACTTTCCTGGAAGGAATGCCGAATGTTCTGACCGGAGAAGTTTCCGTAGATGATTATTGTAAACAGGTAGCGCCAAAGATGCAGGAAGCACTGGACAACGCGATCGAATTACAGAACGCAGCAACTAATAATTAAGATTAAAACGGATTGCCCCTGTCATGGGGCAGTCCGCAGGAAAAGAGTGGGCATATGAGCGGAAAAACAAAACAACCGAAACATAAGATGTCGGCAATGGCGAAGAAAGAAGAAAGAACTGCGTGGCTGTTCATCGCCCTGCCTTTCCTTGGATTTTTACTTTTTATGGCTTATCCGATCTGCTTTGCAGTGTTTGCAAGTATGAGCAAGTGGACGGGAATGAATTCTCTGGTGGATAATTTCTGTGGATTGCAGAATTACATCAATATTTTTCATGATGAAAAATTCTGGAAATCTCTGCTTACAACCATTATTTATTTGATCGGTATTCCAATCGGAATGATCCTTGGACTGCTTCTGGCAATGGGAATGAACCGTAAGATTCCGGGAATCCGGCTGCTTCGGACAATGTATTATGTACCAGTAGTATCTTCACTGGTTGCCGTGTCTATTTTGTGGGCATGGGTTTATAATTACGATTATGGATTATTTAATTCAATCATCAAACTTTTGACCGGACATCATGGTCCAAACTGGCTGGGAGATGAGTTCTGGGTAAAAGTAGCTTTAATCATCTTCATGGTATGGAAAGGATTGGGAACTTCTATTATTCTTTATCTTGCCGGATTGCAAAACATTCCGCGTAACTACTATGAAGCTGCTTCCATTGATGGAGCAAATGGATGGCAGAAATTTCGTCATATTACCGTTCCACTGGTCTCGCCGGTTACGTTCTATATTTTAATTACCAGCCTGATTGGCGGTTTCCAGGTGTTCGTGGAAGTACAGGTTATGACGAATAAAGGTGGAACAAACTATAGTGCAGCAACCGTTGTTTATTATTTGTATGATAAAGCATTTTCAAACGGACAGTTAGGCTACGGATGTGCACTGGCAGTTATTCTTGCAATCATCATCTTCATTATCACGGCTCTTAATTTCGCGGGTCAGGATAGATGGGTGAAGACCATGGACTAGGAGGGAGTCATATGAGTTCAAAAAAAGATTTGGCAAGCTCCCGGCTTGTATCAAAAAAAGAGAAAATTTTTAACTGGATTATCTTTGTATTACTTCTTCTTGGTGCAGTTGTAATGGTTTTCCCGTTAATTTACATGATTGCGACATCATTCATGACAAAAAATCAGATTTTGTCCGGTACATTAACAATTCTTCCGGATCCGATTCTGATAGGAAAATATTCTGAAGTATTAAAAAAGGGACAGTTCATAAACGGTATATTTAATTCTCTGAAGGTTGCAATTCCGGTATTGATTATTGGCGGATTTACCTCCTCCCTCGCCGCATTCGGATTTGCAAAAATGAGATTTCGTGGCAAAAATGCATTGTTTCTGGCATTGCTGGCAACCATTATGATTCCGTTTGCGGTTGTCATGATTCCACAGTATGTCATGTTTACCAAACTGGGCTGGACCAATACTCTGCTTCCACTTATTATTCCGGGATGCTTTGGAAATGTCAGTATTATCTTTTTCCTTCGACAGAACCTGATCGGAATTCCGGATGATCTGATGGAAGCAGCAAAATTGGATGGATGTGGATATTTCCGTACGTTTCTTCAGATTTTTATGCCATTGATGAAGGGGGCTCTGGCAACGCAGCTGATGTTGTGGTTTATGGGAATCTGGAATGATTATCTTGCACCTACTATTTTCTTGAGAAGTGAAAAGAACTGGACATTGCAGGTGGTTATCCGTTCCTTCAATTCCTATTATGCAATTCAGAGTGATTATGCTTTGATCATGGCAGCATCCGTAATTGCAATGATTCCGACAATGGCATTGTTCTTTATTTTCCAGAGAATGATCATTGAGTCCATTGCAATCAGCGGTATCAAATAAGTAACAAATTATAAAATTCATCTTTTTCAATCCTCAACAAAATATAAGAAAGCAGTTCGCATAAAAATCGCTTGCGCGATGCGGACTGCTTTTGTAGTATTATAACGAACAGACATTTATACATGGTAAAGGGGGGCAGCGTATGCCAAAAGAAAATCCGGTGATTGCTTTTTTAAATAAGATGGCAGATTTGATTTTACTGAATCTGATTTTTCTGCTGAGCTGTATTCCGGTTGTGACGATCGGACCGGCAATTACAGCATTGTATGCTGTTTCATTGCGATCGGTACGCTATGGAGATGGGTATGTTATACAGACTTTTTTCCGATCGTTTAAGCAGAATTTTAAACAGTCTTTTGTGGCGGGAATGATAGGCTTACTTTTTGTGTGCCTGCTTTTTATTGATTTGTTTTTCTGGCGCAATGTGGGACCTGCTTTCATGTCCGTATTTATGACAGTGGTGAGTGTATGCGTAGGCTATTTGGTTTTTATTGTGTTCTTATGGCTGTTTCCGGTGATTGCAAAACTGGAAAATCCTTTGCGTGTGCAGATAAAAAATGCAGCCGCCATGGCGGTTGCCCATTTTTTCCCATATACGCTGTTTGTAAGTGTGATAGTACTGGCGGCAGGCTATATGGCATATACCAGTATCATTACGGATGTGCTGCTGCTTCTGATAGGATTTGCTTTACTTGCATATGTATGTTCATTCTTTTTTTATAAAGTGTTTGCAAAATATATAGACGAGGAACCGGCGGGAGAGGATGACCCATTATATGGAAGCAGAGAGTAAAAAATATGAATTGAAATTTCCTCCCTTTAATGGTAGAATAAATGCATAGTTGCAGGCGTACAACGGTCGATTTTTTGTGCAATATGTCTAGTGATAAAGGCAGAACAGTGGAAGACGGGCGTTGAAATTTTCATTGTGGAAAGCACCGGAAACAACCGTGAAAGCCGAAATGATTTACATAGTATATGGAGGTTTTTTATATGGCAAGATTTACATTACCGAGAGATTTATACCATGGAAAGGGAGCACTCGAAGCCCTGAAAACATTCAAGGGAAAGAAAGCGATCATCTGCGTGGGCGGCGGCTCGATGAAACGGTTTGGTTTCCTTCAGAAGGCGGAAGATTATTTAAAGGAAGCCGGGATGGAAGTAAAACTTTTCGAGGGCATTGAGCCGGATCCGTCTGTTGAGACTGTTATGAAAGGTGCGGCAGTGATGCAGGAGTTTGAGCCGGACTGGATTGTAGCCATGGGTGGTGGTTCTCCGATTGATGCGGCAAAAGCAATGTGGATCAAGTATGAGTATCCGGATATTACTTTTGAGGATATGTGCAAGGTATTCGGCATCCCGGCACTGCGCAACAAAGCACATTTCTGTGCGATTTCTTCAACTTCCGGAACTGCAACAGAAGTTACGGCGTTTTCCATCATTACAGATTATGAGAAGGGAATCAAGTATCCGATTGCAGATTTTGAGATCACACCGGATGTTGCGATTGTTGATCCGGATCTGGCAGAGACCATGCCGCAGAAACTGGTGGCACACACTGGAATGGATGCAATGACACATGCGATCGAGGCATATGTTTCCACCGCAAACTGCGATTTTACCGATCCGCTTGCGCTACATGCGATTAAGATGATCCAGAGTGACCTGATCCCATCTTACAACGGAGATATGGAAAAGAGAGATTCCATGCATAATGCACAGTGTCTGGCTGGTATGGCATTTTCCAATGCACTCCTTGGCATTGTACATTCCATGGCACATAAGACAGGTGCAGCGTTTGCGGATTATGGCGCACACATCATCCACGGCGCAGCCAATGCAATGTATCTGCCGAAGGTTATCGCATTTAATGCAAAGGATGAGACGGCAAAGAAACGTTACGGTGAGATTGCGGATTTCATGAAACTTGGCGGAAACACACTGGATGAAAAGGTGGAGCTTCTGATCGCACATCTGCGCAGGATGAACGATGATCTGAACATTCCGCACTGCATTAAAAACTATGGTGCAGACAGCTTCCCGACCGAGCAGGGATTTGTACCGGAGGAGGTATTCTTAGAGAGACTTCCGGAGATTGCGGCCAATGCAATTCTTGACGCATGCACAGGTTCCAATCCAAGACAGCCAAGTCAGGAGGAGATGGAGAAACTCTTAAAGTGCTGCTACTACGATACGGATGTCGATTTTTAAAAGAAACTAAGCAAGAAAAGCCCTGCGGTTTTTGTATACCGCAGGGCTTTTCTTTTTTGCAACAGGTGCTTCAATGAACAAATATGAGTGCTGACCGGGCTAAAGTACATTGAGTATATCAAAAACAGAACAAATATGGTAGAATATACGATATGTAATCTGGAAACAGATAGATAAGAAGATGACAAAAAGGGTCTGGAAATGAAAAAGAAGAATCCGGAGTTATATCGCCGGTAGGGAGGAAAATATTATCATGAGTGGATATCTGATCAAAGACACGACAAAGGAAGAAAGGATTGCACTGATTCGTTCCTGGCAGGAGCCGGACGACTGCGTGGGAGGAAGCGGCATGGATCTGTTTGATATGTATGATGCCTATATCCGTGGGGAGAAAGAGATTGCAGAGATCAATGGGGAATTTCAGGCATCCTATGTAAAAGACACCGAAGACTTAGAACAGCCGGAAGAAGCAAAATCCACTTCCGGAGAACTGACGCAGCTGACAAAGCTTCATGCGGAAGGTGCACTTACGGATGAAGAGTTTGCGGCCGCAAAGAAAAAAGTGCTTGGACTGTAGCACACAATAATTTTATTATAAAAATGCAGGGCAGTATTTTTGTGCAATTCTTTTAGTGACATATGAAAAAACCTGTGTTACACTGACCGTACAAGTAAACATACATGGTACAACTTTAGTAGAGAAGCCCGGACAGGCTGTATCTGTTTTTAAGAGGGGATATACATTATGGAGAGTATCACAGGAGGAAACACACCAAAATATCAGGAACTGACGGAACAGCTGCGTTTGCAGATCGTCTCCGGGGAGATTGCACCGGGGCAGAAACTGCCATCGGAAAATACGCTTTCCGCACAGTATCAGGTCAGCCGTCAGACGGTGCGCAAGGCATTGGCGATTTTACAGAATGAAGGATATATTTACGCAGAGCACGGGCGCGGTACATTCTGTTCGGAAATGATGCGGCACGCACATCCGTCCAAGAATATTGCTGTTGTAACAACCTATCTGTCAGACTATATTTTTCCCCGTGTGATACAGGGCATTGATGATGTGCTGACCGGTGCAGGGTATAGCATTGTCCTAAAAAATACAAAAAATTCCCGGACACGGGAAGCGGAATGCCTGCAGGAAATTTTAAGCAAGGATATTGACGGGGTTATCATTGAACCGAGTAAAAGCCAGATTTTCTGCCGGCATATGAATTTGTACGAACAACTGGAAAAATCGCATATTCCATACGTGTTTATCCAGGGATGTTTCCCACAGATGAAAGACAAACCGCATGTGCTGCTGGATGATTTTCAGGGGGGATATATGATCACAAAGTATCTGACGGATCACGGGCACAAAAATATCGTGGGAGTATTTAAGGCGGATGACATGCAGGGACAGAACCGTCATAAAGGGTATGTCCGGGCACTGCAGGAGGCGGAAATTTTGTATGATCCGGATAAAGTGGTGTGGTTTCATACGGAGGACCGCAAAATCCATCCCTATGAAGCAATCCGTGAAATGGCAGGAAAAACGCTTCGTGGGCGGATGGATGCGGTCGTTTGTTATAACGATCAGACGGCACAGCTTGTCATCCGTGCATTACAGGAGGAAGGACTGCGTATTCCGGAAGATGTTTCGGTGACCGGTTATGATAATTCTTCGCTGGCGAACCAGCAGGGGCTTCGGCTGACAACCATTGACCATCCGCAGGAAAAGCTTGGCGCCATGGCAGCAGAACTGCTCCTTTCCATGATTCAGAACGGAGAAAAAGAGGAAGGGGAGAGTGTTCTCATCCAGCCAATGCTTATTGAGGGAAATTCCTGCATGGAATACCGGTGACAGCTTGTGCAATCTGACCAAAACAATGCCGGATTAAAATGAAAAAAGACAACAATTTTGTTGATTTTTTGCATGAAAAACAACTTGTAAATACATGCATACAAGTTATAAACTTAGAGTATAAAAACGAACGATATAAAGCATTGATTCTAAGGAGGAACGAGTATGCTGTTAAATAAGGATTACAAATTTTGGTTTTGCACAGGATCACAGGATCTGTATGGCGAGGAATGTCTGGCAAAGGTAGCCCGGCATTCCAAACAGATTGTAGATGAGTTAAACAAGACAGGCGTTTTGCCATATGAAATCGTATGGAAACCGACACTCATTACCAATGAGCTGATCCGCAAGACATTCAACGAGGCTAACAACGATGAGACATGTGCCGGTGTAATCACCTGGATGCACACGTTCTCCCCTGCAAAGTCCTGGATTCTTGGACTGCAGGAGTATCGCAAACCTCTGATGCATTTACATACACAGTTCAATGAGGAACTTCCATATGATACCATTGATATGGATTTCATGAATGAAAACCAGTCGGCACATGGAGACAGAGAGTATGGTCATATCGTAAGCCGTATGCGTATGGAGCGTAAGGTCGTTGTCGGACACTGGAGTGATCCGGTAGTCGTTGACAAGATCGCAAGCTGGATGCGTACCGCAGTCGGCATCGTAGAGAGCAGCCACATCCGTGTCATGCGTGTCGCAGACAACATGAGAAACGTAGCAGTTACCGAGGGCGATAAGGTAGAAGCACAGATCAAGTTTGGCTGGGAAGTAGATGCTTATCCGGTAAATGAAATTGCAGAAGCAGTGAAAGCAGTTTCAAAGGCAGATATTGATGCACTGGTAGAAGAATACTACAGCACATATAATATTTTACTTGAAGGCAGAGATGAGAAGGAATTCCGTCAGCATGTGGCTGTTCAGGCCGGTATTGAGATCGGTTTTGAGCGTTTCCTTGAGGAAAAGAATTATCAGGCAATTGTTACCCACTTCGGCGATCTGGGTGCATTAAAACAGCTTCCGGGACTTGCAATAATCTCAGAATGGGATCGATCCATACGAAAACAGCGACATTCAAAACCAAAGTAACCAAGCCTATTAACACCAAAGAAACAAAAATACTACGTTTCAATGCCTCCCGGTCTCCCGCCCCATATTGCAGAGAAAAAATGGCCCCACTCCCCATGCACAACCCCAAAAGTACCGAAGTCAGAAATATCATCAACGAGTAAGCCGATCCGACTGCTGCCAACGCATTCGCCCCCAAAAACTGCCCCACGATCAGCGTGTCGGCAATATTATAGAATTGTTGCAACAGATTCCCTAAAATCATGGGTACAGCGAACCACAACAACCCAAGAGTTATATTTCCGGTCGTTAGACCCCGATCCTTTTTTATACCGTTAAACGCCACGTCCCTCTCTGAAAAACGTA
>ENA-OPTB01001467-OPTB01001467.1-human-gut-metagenome-genome-assembly--contig:-NODE-1467-length-17992-cov-2.635056_pt1 | contig 17992 bp, 17 predicted proteins | sample MGYA00241810_ERZ501911 | MGnify/ENA primary metagenome ERZ501911 (study PRJEB25962, sample SAMEA2042304) | human gut metagenome | biome: human gut; feature: human-associated habitat; material: faeces... | reverse complement strand
TGGAAAAAATAGCCGAGGTCGTAAAAAAATATGACCTGTTTGTGCTGAGCGATGAAATCTATTCAGAGCTGACTTATACAGGTGATAACCATGTTACCATTGCATCACTTCCGGGAATGAAAGAACGTACCATTTTGATCAATGGATTTTCCAAATCCTATGCGATGACCGGATGGAGATTAGGTTATGCATGTGGACCGGAAGTGATCATTAAGCAGATGTTAAAGATTCATCAGTTTGCGATCATGTGTGCGCCGACCACCAGCCAGTATGCGGCGGTAGAGGCACTGCGCAACGGGGATGAAGATGTTGCCATGATGCGGGAAGAGTACAACGGCAGACGCCGTTATGTACTGGAGCGGTTCAAAGAGATGGGACTTTCCTGTTTTGAACCATTTGGAGCATTTTATGCGTTCCCTTGTATTAAGGATCTGGGCATGACCAGTGATGAGTTTGCAACAAAACTTCTGCAGACGAAGAAAGTTGCGGTTGTTCCGGGTACGGCGTTCGGTGCCTGCGGAGAGGGATTCCTTCGTATATCCTATGCATATTCCCTGGATGATCTGCGGATTGCACTGGATCGCGTGGCTGAGTTTGTAACGGAGATTCGGGAGATTAAGAATTAAAAATGGCAGAGTTAAATATTGTATTACATGAGCCGGAAATTCCAGCAAATACGGGAAATATCGGCAGGACCTGTGTCGCAACTGGTACAAAGCTGCATCTGATTGAGCCGCTTGGTTTTTCTTTATCGGAGAAACATTTAAAGCGTGCCGGCATGGACTACTGGAAAGATCTTGATGTCACCGTATATGAAAACTGGGAGGATTTCTGTAAAAGAAATCCGGGTGCAAAAATTTATTATGCGACAACAAAAGGACGTCATGTGTATTCGGATGTCCATTATGAACCGGACTGTTTCATTATGTTCGGAAAAGAGAGTGCAGGAATTCCGGAAGAAATCTTAAAGGCGAATCCGGATACCTGTGTGCGTATTCCGATGATCGGGGAAACCCGTTCTTTGAACTTATCGAATTCTGTTGCCATTGTGCTTTATGAGGCACTGCGCCAGAACGATTTTGACCATATGAAGCTGGAAGGACAGCTTCACAGACTGAGCTGGGACGATTAAAATGGGAATTATCAAAGCAAAAAATGTTGTACACGAATTTTTCCGCAGAGATGAGGAAGGCAATGTTGAGTCTATTACGACGGCACTCGATCATGTAAATCTGGATGTAAAAGCGGGACAGTTCATTGCCATTCTCGGACACAATGGATCGGGCAAGTCGACACTTGCCAAACATATCAATGCGTTGCTGACACCGACAGAAGGCGTGATCTGGGTGGATGGAATGGATGTACTCGATGAGGACAATACCATTCCGATCCGGAAAACTGCCGGGATGGTATTTCAGAATCCGGACAATCAGATCATTGCCAGTGTGGTAGAAGAAGATGTGGGATTTGGTCCCGAAAATATCGGGGTGCCGACAGAAGAAATCTGGACGCGTGTCAATCAGAGTTTAGAAGCTGTGGATATGGTAAAATACCGCAAACATTCTCCAAATAAACTTTCCGGTGGACAGAAACAGCGTGTTGCAATTGCCGGTGTTGTGGCAATGGAACCGAAATGTATTGTCTTTGATGAGCCGACAGCGATGCTTGATCCGAACGGACGCAAAGAGGTTATTGCTACCGCACATGATCTGAATAAGAAAAAGGGCGTTACCATCATTCTTATTACACATTATATGGAAGAAGTGGTTGACGCAGATTATGTGTACGTCATGGAGAAAGGAAAGATCGTGATGGACGGTACACCGCGCGATATTTTTTCGCGTGTGGACGAGCTGAAAGAACATCGTCTGGATGTACCGCAGGCAACGCTTGTGGCAGATGAACTGCGCAGCGCGGGCGTACCGATTCCACAGGGAATCCTTACGAGGAAAGAACTGGTGGATGCGATTATGTCCGTGGCAAATGCCTAGACAAAGATATGCGCACAGGCAGGAGATAAAAAGATGGCAGAAATCATTTTAGACAAGATCAATTACACATACAGCGACGGTACTGCTTATGAGATTCAGGCATTAAAGGATGTCAATCTGCAGATTCATCAGGGCGAATTTATCGGAATTATCGGTCATACGGGATCGGGAAAATCGACTCTGACTCAGCTGCTGAACGGACTGCTGCGGGCATCATCGGGAAGCATCTATGTGGATGGGCAGGACATCTATGATGAAGGGTATGATATGAAAGCTCTGCGGAGCAAAGTGGGGCTGGTTTTCCAGTATCCGGATCATCAGCTGTTTGAGACTACCTGTTTTGAGGATGTCTGTTTTGGACCGAAGAATCAGGGACTGGATCGCAGGGATATAGAACTGCGGGCATTTGAGGCACTGCGCAACGTCGGGTTTCCGGAAGAGTTATTTTATCAGCCGCCGTTTGATTTGTCCGGTGGACAGAAGCGCCGTGTGGCAATTGCCGGAGTACTGGCAATGAAACCGGATGTGCTGATTCTGGACGAGCCGACGGCGGGACTTGATCCGGCAGGGCGCGATGAAATCCTTGGACTGGTTTCTAAGATGCACAGGGAACTTGGAATCACGCTTCTTCTGGTATCACACAGTATGGAAGATGTGGCGGAATATGTGGACCGCATCATTGTGATGAATCACGGTGCCGTGATGTTTGATGCTTTGCCGAAGCAGGTGTTTGCGCATTATAAGGAGCTTGAGGCGGTAGGACTTGCTGCACCGCAGGTGACGTATCTGGTACACGAACTTGCGGAACGGGGACTTCCTGTGGACACACAGGCAACCACGGCAAGAGAAGCAGCACAGACAATTCTGTCGGCACTTCGGGAGAAAAACGTCATTTAGTGTTTGCAGAGCACAGGAGAAATTTATGTTAAGAGATATTACTCTGGGCCAGTATTATCCGGCAGATTCTGTGATCCATACACTGGACCCGCGTGTGAAACTGTTTAGTACAATGATCTATATCATATCCCTGTTCTGCTTCCGTGGCGTGGCAGCGCTTGTGATTGCAACGGTATTTCTGATTACAGTCATAAAGCTGTCGAAGGTGCCGTTTAAGTTCATGGTAAAAGGATTGAAGGCGATCATGGTGTTAATGCTTATCACAGCATTATTCAACCTGTTCCTGACACCGGGCGAACCGATCGTGCAGTTGTGGATTTTTAAGATCACAGCAGAAGGTGCGCAGAATGCAGTGTTGATGGCAATCCGACTGACATACCTGATTCTTGGAACTTCGATCATGACTTTAACGACAACACCAAATCAGTTGACAGATGGTCTGGAAAAGTCACTCATGCCACTGAGCAAAATCGGTATTCCGGTGCATGCTATCGCTATGATGATGTCTATTGCACTGCGTTTTATCCCGATCCTGATCGAGGAGACGGACAAAATCATGAAAGCACAGATGGCGCGTGGGGCAGATTTTGAGAGTGGAAATCTGATTCATAAAGTAAAAAACATGGTACCGCTTCTTGTACCGCTTTTTGTCTCTGCATTCCGCCGCGCAGACGATCTTGCGATGGCAATGGAAGCACGCTGCTACAATGGCGGTGAGGGTCGTACCAAGATGAAACCGTTGAAATATGTGGCGGTGGATCATAAGGCTTATGCAATCATCTTTGCGTATTTTATCGTGATCTTATTGTGCCGTACATTTTTGCCTTGGCCAATGTAAAGTGACTGGATATACGAAAATTATCTGAAGAGGTGTAGATGAAGAAAAGGGAAATTGGATGAAGCGAGTAAAACTGATCGTAGCCTATGATGGAACGAATTACTGCGGGTGGCAGATACAGCCGAACGGAATCACCATTGAGCAGGTACTAAATGAAAACCTGTCAAAGCTTGATGTTCAAAGACCGTTTGCTGAATTTATAACGGACGTAACGCTTATAGACAGTAATATCCGGCGCGGCTTGCGTCGTCTGGAACTGAAGCTCAACAACAAATACTTTTCGGAATGGATTGATATTCTGGTGTTATCGCAGGAAAAGTCGGGTGATATGAGGTTTATTCTTCCCGCTGTCATTGACGGTATGAATGACGCAAAGAAATTACAGATAGAGGCTGATACCGTAATGATGAATGTATGGAAGGAATACTTTATGTCTATCATCTTGGCATTTTCTATAATACCAATACTACGCTTTTCAAATGCTGAATGGTTTAATATTCTTATAAACACGTTTGTCGGAAAGCTGCTTATAGTTCTTATGCTTATATTAACAATAATATCAGCATTTTTGACGTTAAGAATAAACAAACCGCTGTAATGGAAAGGAGAATTTGATATGACAATAATAATAATCTTTATTTTAATTTCAGCGGGGATATTCAGCATTTTAAGCAGTGTGCTGAAGCTTCCGCCATACAGCGCCACGCAAAGGCTCAGAGGTGTTGCAGGTAAGACCAAAATGACGGAAACGCTCAATCAGCGTTTGCTTCTACCCGTCATGAAGCTTGTCGCTCCGTTTATCCGTCTTGATGATTTCAAGGAACGGAGAATGAAAATAAAGCTGGAGCGTGCAGGGATTATCTTTACACCGAAAGAATATTACGCTCGTGCTGTCGTAATGGCGGCGGGTACAGCTATTATAGGTACATTGGCAGCAGTTGCTATAATGCCGTCAATGGCTGTAGTGGTATGTATCTTAGCAGTAATAGTGTATTTTCACTTTTTCGGAGAGGTCAATGACCGCTTAAAGGAAAAAGATGAGCTTATAGAAAGCGAGCTGCCTAAGTTTATACGCGCTATTGTGCAGGGACTTAAAACAGAAAAAGACGTTATAAAGCTGTTGGAAAGCTACAGTACAATAGCAGGAAAAGGACTTCAATATGATATTGAGGTGCTTGTTCTTGATTTGAAATCAGGAAATTTTGAAAATGCCATGTTGGATTTTGACAAACGTGTGGGCAATGCCTATATGTCACGACTAACCAAAGCGCTTATAGCAGTAAACAGAGGTGATAATCAGGAGGCGGCGCTCAATCACTTGTTATCCGATATGTCGCTATTATCGCATGAAACAATGCAAAGAGAGTTAAATAAACGTCCGGGCAGAGTTAAGATGATGGTTATTCCTATCGTAGTTATCGGTATATTTACGCTGTTCTATGTAGTGGGAGTAAACCTCTTTAATTCTTTGGGCGGAATAATGTAAAAGAAAGGATTTGACAGAATGAATAAATTACTTGTAAAAACAAAGCTTGCAAAGGATAAGTTTATGAGAAATGCAAAGCGCGTTATTAAGAATACCGAAGGCGACCAGATTACGGGCTGGCTTATCGTTATACTTATTGTTGTTGTAGTCGGCGCGTTCTTCATGAAAAACTATCAGGACGCAATCGTGGAGGTCTGGGACGGAGTAATCGCTAAGATTAAATCGGCGTTCGGTATATAAAGCAATGAAAAAAGAAATACAGAAGAAAAGCAGGCGTTTGTCTGCTTTTCTTAAAGTAAAGAAAAAAGGCAGCGCGTATTATGAGCTTATCATCAAAACGCTTGTATTCATCACGCTGATTGCTACGGCTGTTTCATTTTTCAGTATATTTACCGTATATCTGAATTTGAATTATACCTGCAGACGCGTGGTGCGTGAGATAGAAATATCGGGACAGGTAACGTCAAATACAAATGCCTTGTTTGCTACGCTGAAAAATAACACGAACATAGGCGCGGGCGCGAATATGTCTGTAAGCGCAAGCTATTTCAATGCGGCTCAGAAAAAGATACAGCTACGCAACACGTTTGATGTGACTTGCACAACAAGCTATCGTTTTGACGTGTTTACTCCATTGGGACGCGATCCGATAGGCTTTACTATTCCAATGAAGGTCAGAATGACAGGAATGAGTGAGAAGTTTTGGAAATGATATATATTACATACATAGTTACATTCATAATTCTTGTATTCTATTCGGTATTGGATATTAAGTACAGGGAAATTCCCGCGTGGCTTTTGTATGCAGGGACAGTGGTTGTATTTGCTCTTGGTATTGCATCAAGAGTTATTATACAAGCGGATATTATCGGATATGTAATCATATCATCGGCAATCTACGGCGTTATATGTTTAATGGTAAAAATATTAAAGAAATGGGTGGGAGAAGCCGACTTTGATGTAATATTTGTGATATATCTTGCAATAGGCGCACGGAATATGTGTTTATTCTCATTTTCAATGTTTGTGCTTAGCGGAGTAATGTATGCGTGGCTTGCTGTGCGAAAATCTGACAGGGACAGGCGCCTGCCGCTTATCCCTGTTTTGACAGCCGCGTATGTAATGACTATAATCTTGGGAGGCGGTGTGTATTGATAAAATTAAAAGAAAAGCTTGCAAAAAAGAAAAAGGGCAGCGGTCTATTATTGGTTATGATACTTGTATTCTTTATGATAACCTTTATAGTAACGGTTGGCGAGTTTTACAGAGTTCATATTATGCAGCAGGAAATAGAAATGCACCTGCAAAGGACGGTAAACTGTGCTGTTGAGTATGCGATGGGCGATTCGTACAGACAGGATAAGATAGTAAATCTTTATGTCGGACTTGCAAAAAACAAGTTCTATAAATTTCTCGGCGATGATATGGGCTTAGACAGCTATAACCGAAAATATAGAGATGGGAAGTTTATATACAGGCTGAATTTCACCAGTGTAAACGGAACGAGCAATCCGGCAGTATTCACTGTGAAAGGGTACGCGACTGCAAGGAGTTTATTCTCATTTTTAATCGGAGAAATTGAGATACCATTCAATATATCTTCAACGAATTTTCGTATGGATTAAAACTGATTAAATTTTCGCATATCACCACTTTCGCAAGCTTGAAGTACCTGTGTACGACTGCGCCCGCTCACGCGGCAATCTGCAAAAATTTCTTTCAGTTTAAAAAATACGGAAGAACAAATTTAAAAAAAGTTTTGTACTAAAAATGCCGAAAAACCGCATAGGTATGCGATTTCATTTTTACGGAAGTACATTTTTGTAAATAGTTCTTGACATTGGTACTCAGTGCTGATATAAATAGAATACAAGCTTGTAACACTTATATTAAAAACGATTTGAAAAGGAGGAAAAGACAATGAAAAGGATTTTAACTTTATTGCTGACAATGATGATGCTTGCGATTTTAAGCACAAGCTATGCGGTGGCAGAAGAAACACCTGATATTACGGTAACGCTTGACGGAAATAAAATTGATTTCCCAGACGCAAAGCCGTATCTGTATAAAGACAGAACGCTTGTTCCTATACGCTTTATTAGTGAGGCTATGGGCGCTGATGTATCTTGGAACAGCGGAGAACAGGAAGTAACTATTGTAAAGGGTAAGGATACGATAATTACTCATATATTATCATCAAGGGCGACACTGAACGGTGTGTTATATACATTTGATGTGCCTGCAATGATAAAAGCAGACAGAACATTTGTACCGCTGAGGTTTGTTGCGGAAATGCTGAATTGTGATGTGGATTGGGACGAGAATACATATACTGTAACGATAACATCTCCGCTCGAACCTGTGGCATTTCCCGAACCCGAACTGACAGTACATTTTCCTGAAAATCCATACGAGGGTAAGTTGTTTTGGATAACGATGGATAATGTCAGAGATTATTCGGATTGTGATAATTACCAATTTAAGATTGATTTCATTACTCCGTCAGAGTTTAATATTTATGACGAAGATATGGGTGCAATACTTGGCTGGGAAACGCATAATCGTAATCAGTGGAGAAATGCAAAAAAGAATGGTGATGAAATATTTAGTGTAAGCGCAGAATACTATACCACAAGGGAAAACAAGACAACGTTTGAATTAAAGGACGGAATGCCTATGGAGTTTACATTAAGCGTTAAGCGTTTATGCAGCGGAGAGGTAAAGGAATATCACTATACGGAAACCTTTAAGTATCCGTATCCCGCAAAGGATTAAGGAGGTTTGATAAATGAATATACGAAAAGCTTTAACGGCTGTCGCAATGACAGCCGTTTTTCTATGCTCAAATATTGCAGTAAATGCAGATTACAGTGATGAATATGCAGATAAAGATTATCGCCATCAATCTGTATATAATTTATATGGCGAAGCTGTAAAAAAGCCAATAGCAAAGTTCCGTATTATCCGTATGCGAGACGGAGAGATAAAGGATATGCTTGAAAGCTATTCGGATAATGATTTGAGTACCGAGTTTCCTGCTATGCAGTGCTATGTGGGCGATACCATAGTATTTGAGGATTTAAGTGATCCAATGGACGGAAATGCTATCAAGGTTTGGGATTTTCAATACTACGGAGCTTTGGGCGACAGTTATCACGAGTATAATTACAATATACTTAATTCATCAAAGTTTGAATTAACCGAGCCGGGCGAAACAGCGTTTTTTCTATGCGTTAAAAGTGATGTTCCAACACAGGTAGGCTCGCTTGACCCTTGGTCCGACAACGGAAATCATCAGTCAATAGGCATAAACAGATGGTTCCCACAGGGAATGTATTGGTATTTTGCCACTGCAAGAGTAATTGTAAGCGCGTCACCTGAAGCAAAGGTGAATGTGAAGTATTGGGATGTTCCGCATAACAAAGTATTTTATGAAGAACAGCGCAGTTTGGGCGAAATGATAGGAGACCAGACGGTAAAGACCAATATCCATATCACTGATTGGGAGGGCTACGAATACAGCGGCTGGAATGTTCGACCTGAAGGACAGGATATTCAGTATTCGGGTACAGAGCGTGACGTCGGAATAGAGCTTGCTCCGTGGATGCCTGTTAAGGACTTGAACATTGAATACTATCCATATATTGATACCGAGCTTAGAGTTCGGTATTGGGACAGTGAAGCGGGACGCATTATGAGTGAGGAAACAATACCGGGTGAGCAGGTAGTGCGAGATAAGAAAACCACAATTACATATACTCCGCAGGATATTGAAGGGTATGACTATGGAGGCTGGAGCATACAGTTGCCGGATAGCAGTATTCCTGAAACGGGAGATAAAAAGCCTGTTTTAGTTGAGTTTGACGGTGCTAATCCGATAAAATATCTAAACATAAAGTGCTATCCTAAAGACGGTATTAAGCCACCGCCATCAACGGGCGGCACTGGCGGCGGAAGTGATATTATAAAGCCATCGGGAGTATGCGACGGTGAGATTGAATGGACGGAAACAGATTCGCATAGAGTCCGATACGGAAGTTACAGTGACGGTACTCCGAAATACAGGACGTGTTATCATACCTTTACATACAGGACAACTTTAAGTGCTGATGCAACGGTTACTCCGTCAACCTTTAAATCGGGCTACGGTTTTGAAACAAAGGTCAATTACAGTATAAAGACAAAGCTTATTGACAATGACGGTGATTATTGTTCAAGCTGGGGCAACAGCAGAAGCACCACGAGTAAAGTCAAAGACCCGACAAAGGCTACGGTATATATTCCGTGGAATGTGATAAACAGGCTTGGCACACAGTCAAAATCAATCGCTATGGAGAAAAGCGGAAAGGGCTTTCAGTTGCCGAAAAGTCCCATATCAGAAGCAGGCGCAAGAAAGATATATACAGATGTTGCGCTTGCAGGGACAAAGGAAGAGCCTGCAAGCCATAGCTTTGATATATATATTTCGGGCGGCGGTGTCGGCAATATAGAGTTCTGTAAGAAGTTATCCAAGACTATTACCATAAACGGCGATATGTATGAGGATGATTTTTCATCAATGAGTTAATGCTATTTACTATATTACTTTTGTATGCGGCATATACGGATTATACAAGACGCGAGATACCCAATAGCGTAATACTCAGTATGTATGCCTTATCGGTATTCAGTAATGCGTCTGTATTTGACAAGGTAACGGGATTGTTTCTCTTAACACTCCCGCTTTTTTTTGTTGCCTTGAAATATGACGGTATGAAGGGAGGTGATGTCAAATTCCTTTCGGCAGCCGGAGCGTATCTCGGACTTTATGAGCTTTCTTTAGTTCTTATCCCTACGACTGTAACGGCGGTTTTGTATGGATACATTAAGTCTGAGAAAAGCGTTCCGCTTGCCTTTGTATTCTGTATAGGGTACATCATTAAAGCCGTAATATTTTTGAAGGGAGGTTAGCGGATGAATAAAAAACTTAAAAGAATACTGAAAAACACCGTTCCGCTTGTCATCTACCTTGTCTTTTGCTTTGCCGTAAACGCATACGCGGAGGATATGTGGGAGGTCGCAAACCGCATTATTGTTGACGTATATAACAAGATTGCGGGTATCAGTACGGTTTTAGCCGCGCTTATGACGACGATATGTGTTGTCGGCATGAAGCTGTCTAATAATCAGCAGAAGGTAGACCAAAGTGTGGACTGGCTCAAACGTATCTGGATCGCGTGGGCGATTATCAATGGTATAGGCGCATTTTTAGCGTATGTCAGACCTCTTTTGGCAGGCTTGGCAACGATACAGTAAGTCAGTAGAAATAACTAAGGAAAGGAGTGATGCCATTGCTGGAACCAATAATGAAAGGCTTGATTGAATGGATATACGAAATGGTAGTCAGCATTATGGAATATGCGGCAAAGGAATTAGTCGGTGTTATGAGTATGGATATGTCATACTTTGAAAAAACTGCTCCCGTCATAAAGGATATTACAAATATTATTCTTGCACTCGGCTGGGGACTTTTAATAGCAAATATGGTGTTCCAGTCCTTAAAGGTTATGATGTCCGGCGCAGGCTTTGAGAGTGAAGACCCGAAGCACATATTTTGCAGAACATTCGTGTTTTCATTCCTATTGCTTGCGTCAAGACAGATTTGTAATATGGCTATGGGGATAACGGGTAAGGTTATCGAGCTTTTACAGATACCGCCCGAATTAAGCCTCGCCATACCCGACCAGAGTATGTTCAGTATCGGTTCGGGCGCAAAATGGCTGATAGTGATTGTGGTAGGCTTTATCCTCATATTTCAATATATTAAGTTGTTGTTTGAGATTGGAGAGAGGTATGTTGTAACATCTGTTTTGACTTTCTTTGCCCCGCTTGCGTTTGCAATGGGCGGAAGCAAGAATACAAACGATATTTTTCGTGGCTGGTGCAGGATGTACGGCTCTATGATGGTAATGATGATTATGAATATAGTGTTCTTGAAGCTGATATTGTCCGCAATGGATAATGTAACAAGCGGAAGTGTCCTTATATGGCTTGTCTTTGTCATAGCTTTAACAAGAGTGGCGCGGAAAATTGACAGCCATATCGGCAAAATCGGACTAAACCCTGCTCAAACAGGTAATGCAATGGGAAGCAGACTTCCGGGTATGATGACAATGGTAGCAGTTCGCACTATGGCGTCAACTATCGGCAGAAATATATCCGCGAACAGGGATACGGGCGCACGCTCATCAGGCGGACAAAGGCACAAATCATACGGACGGCATAACAGGAGCGGTGCAGGCAACAGCGGCAGTCATACAAATACAGAGCGTACAGCGGCGTCAATCGCAGGACGTACAGGCGGTTCTTCGTCAACAGTGAATATGTCAGCAGACGGAAACAGTACACCAACTCAACAACCGATAAATAAGTCGCAAACAAATCAGAATAATCAGTCCGCATTTAACCAGAACGCTCAGAACAAAGAAAAACCGCATAGATACGGTAAATACGGTCTTTCAACCTTTGAAACGGACGAAAGATATAACGAGTTCCCGAACGGTAATCCGGCGGTACACGCGGCAAGGTACGGAAAACCGAATCCGGCAGGCGATAAGAGCAGGGAAACATCAAGTCATACAAGTGATTTTAATGCGGAAAAGAGCGGTATGTCAGGTGCAGGGACAAAGAACAGACCGCCGATTGCAAGAAATCCCGCAATCGGTGTAAACGGAGGCGGAGTACATAACATCGGCGGTGTAAATACAGAGCGCAGTTCAAGCTCCGTCGTCGGCGTAACACAGGTACAGCAATCAACAGAAAGTCCGCAGACCAATATATCACAAGGCGGCGGTACGGACAGAAGCAGAAGCACATCGCATAACACAGAGAATATCCAAAACGGCGGTCAGACGGTAAATAACGCAGGAGGTCAGTCAAGTTCTGTTGTAAATACGCAGAAAAACAGCATGACAGGCGGTGTTAATAACAATTCGCATACCGATAATGTAAACCGTCAGCAGACAGTTAATAATCACAGGCAGATAAATCACGAATACAAAAACGGCAGATATAACCCTGCCGCTGTAAACAAGAAGCAGGACAGAACACTGTACCATAAGCAGACGACGATAAAGAAAATTGACTCTACCAATGAAATGAGATTACGGAAGAAACGGGGCGGTGATAATGGCAGAAAAACAAAATAACGCGGTAGCGACAGCGGGTAACATTGCTCATAAGCTTCACGGGACAGCGCAGATTGTGCGCGGTGCGGTTACAGCGGATTTCTTGGCAGTAGCAAGCGGAGCTACAAAGGTACTATCACCTAAAGTTATAGCAGGGATTATAGCGGCAATAATGCTCATAGTTATGATTCCGATATTGGTTATCTTTTCACTTCCGCAGGTGCTTTTTAATTGGGGAAGTCTGAAAGATACCGAGCTTATGGCAAGACACGAACACGCAAATTATCTTATGTCCTGTTATGATGATACCGATTTGAGCGAGGAGGACAAACTCTGGCTTATATCCATTGACGCTGTAAATAATAAGCAGGATATAATGAAAATGTCGCAAAGCTCTATTTCATCTGATAAAATGCAGGGCAAAACTCCAGACGAAGTAATGAACGAGTATGGCTTTGACGATGACCAAAAGAATTGGGTAACGCTTATGGTAAATACCATAAGACAGGCAAAGGCAAGCAATAACCCTGATTTGCCTATAATAGCAGGCGGCACGAATAACGGAATACCGTCGGAGGCATATAATGACGCCACCTTTGCGAAGCTTATAAATGAAGCGGAGAAATATCTCGGCTATCCGTATGTATTCGGCGGCTCATCACCGTCAACAAGCTTTGACTGTTCAGGCTTTGTCTGCTGGGTATATACGCACAGCGGAGTACATAACCTGCCGAGAACGACAGCGCAGGGGATATATAACCAGTGTACGAGGGTATCGGCAAGCGAAGCAAAGCCGGGAGATTTGGTGTTTTTTCAGGGAACGTACAATGCGGGCGAAACGGTAACGCATATCGGAATATATGTAGGGCAAAATCGAATGTTGCATTGCGGCTCGCCTATTCAGTACACATCAATAGACACAAGCTATTGGCGCAGTCATTTTTATAGTTACGGGCGCCTTTAATTTAATGAAGGGAGGAAACAATATTGAACGATTTTTTAATTCCCGCTAATTTTGAGGACAGCGGCAAGATAATGGGCTTTTTTTCTACGCGAAATGTAGTGGAAGCGGTTATACTCGCGCTTCCCTTTGCCTTTATTGTCTTTAAGCTATGTCCCGTGGGACTTACATGGAAGATTATATTATCGTCCGTGTTCGTTATACCGATAGGCGGGCTTGCGCTTATGGGGATACGCGACGATCCGCTGAGTATATTTGTCCGTACTTGGTGGCAATGGCGGAAAAACAGAAAAATATTAGAGTATAGGGGTGAGGTTACTTGAAGCTAAAAGATATATTTTCAAAGGACCGGTCGCAGGAAATTGAATACTACGAGGGCAGCACGCAGAAGTGGCTGCCTGTAAAGGAATTTAAAGACGGTGTTATCGTAATGAAGGACGGGCGGTATGTCAAGGTGATAGAGGTTTTGCCTGTTAATTTCTATTTAAAATCGGAAACGGAGCAGCAGAATATAATCTACTACTACGCAAGCTATTTAAAGATTGCACCCGATAATATGCAGATACGGGTGCTGACGCAGAAAGCGGACATATCAACATACCTTGAACGTCTGGGCGGTTTTCTGGAAACGGAAAACAATGATGAGTGCAGGAATATGATAGCCGATGAAATGAGCTTTGTTGAGCAGTTGTCATATAACGTGGCGGTTAAAAAGCGGTTCTTCATAGCATTTGACTTCACACCGAAGGGCTTTGACAAGGCATATACTTTCGAGGACGCAAAACGCTATCTGGAGGATGAGGAGTACAAGGCAAGACGATATTTGGCGCAATGCGGTATGGAAGTTTTAGAGGTATCGGATAACGCATTTTTAACAGACTTATTCTTTGCAATGATAAACAAATACACAGCAAAATCCATGAAGCCGGGACAAATCGGCGGTATGTATGACGAGGTGCATACAATGGACACGAATACATTTTAATCTCTCTTGACTGAGGGATTTTTTTAATTAAATACAACGAGGAGCGTGAAAGAATGAAACGAATAATGTCAATACTGTTAGCTTTTGTAATGCTGTCATCAGCATTGGAAGCGTTTGCGGCTGTGTCATATAACGACGTCACAGACGAACACTGGGCGGCGGAATATATAGAACAGCTTACCGATAAGGGTATTCTGTTCGGAACGCCGGAGGGGAATATACTTCCCGAAAATAACATTACACGCGCTGAAATAGCGGCTATGATTTCAAGAACATATGATGAAGAATATGTTAATACGCTGTCCTTTAATGACATACAGGGACATTGGGCGCAGAAGGATATTGAAAGACTTGTTGATAAGGGGATAATCCTTACGGACGAGAGCGGCGAGGAATATATGCCCGACAAATATCTTACCCGTATTGAGATGATACGGTATGTATTAAGATGGCTTGACCTTGCAGGACAGGCTGAGCTTGAAACTAAATCCACTTCGTATGTGGACGATTATATGATTTCCGAATCGGATAAAGGGTACATAAATACAGCGAAAAAGTACGATATTATTTCCGGTTATCCTGATAATTCGGTCAGACCATACGGAAATATAACGCGCGGCGAGGTGTTTAAAATATTCTGTATAGCGTGGGATATTAAGACAAGCGGAATAAGCGCCACACCTGAACCTACGCAAAATCCATCGCCAAGCCCGACGCCGAGAGTAATACGCGGCGGAGGCGGAGGCTCGTCAAATAGAAAGGCAGAGGTTGAGTTTTCAATCCCCGACACAGCGCATACGGATACCGTGATTGAATTTACAACCGAAAATAAATATGTAAAATCAATAGAATGGATATTAAAGCGGTATTCGGACGAAGCACAGGAATATGAGCCTGTTTCGGTTGACGAATACATAGACGGAACGCTTACCGATAAGGGCGGCAGCTTCCGTATTAAGACAGCGGGCAAGTACCGTATTTGTGCATCAGCTTCAAATTCAAGAGGAATAAAATATGAGTATTCAAAGGATATAACGGTGTATGATACAACAAACGTAAATATCCAAATACCCGAATATACGCATACAGACACCCAAATAAATATATCCGCAAATACGGATAAAGAGCCTGCAGACGGTGCGGCTAAATGGAATGTTCTGTTTGAGGGTAAGCCGATAGAGAATATAGCCGAACATATAGACGGAAGCTTAGACGGGAATGATAACACCGTAATATTGAAAAAAAGCGGCAGCTATACATTTGAATATGAAATTACCGACACAGCAAACCGCAGTTTTAAGGATAGTAAAACGATAACCGTATATCCTGTGCCGGAACTGATTTTTGAAACGTCTGATACAGTGCATACGGACAATGTTTTCCCCGTAGCGCAGAAATCAGATTTAAGCGGTTATGATGTAAGCTGGTATCTTTCAAAGGATAACGGTGATCAGAAACCATATACCGAATATACAGGCTTTGTATTAAATGAGAATGGCGGGGATATTCAGCTAAGTGATTGCGGCAGCTATACCTTAATATTATCCGCTGTTGATACAACGGGCAGAAGCTTTGAATATTCAAAGAATATAAAGGTAATGCCTGTTACAAAGATGAGCTTTACAATGCAGGAGACAGCACATACAGATACAGATGTTAATATCACAGCGGAGTATGTAAATATTGACGCGGCGGACACAAGATGGAGCGTAGCAAAGGACGGCGTTGAAAAGGAATATACCGAATACGCTGACGGAATACTTAACGCTGACGGAGGCAGTATCCGTTTTAAGACAGACGGTGATTATACCGTAACGGCGAGGTTTACGGACAGCGCAGGCAGAGAATATACAGCATCTCGGACAATTAAGGTGTATAAAGTACCTGTTTTAAGCTACGGGGATAACGCTTTGCCCGAATACGCATATACGGACAGCGATATTCTCATTAAGCCTGATGTGCAAAATCTTGACAGCCTTAATATTGAATGGTATATAAATGACAAACCGTACAGTGAGTATGCCGACGGAAAACTCGATAACAGCGGCGGTACAATACGGTTTAAGAAAAAAGGTCATTATACCGTAACAGCAAGTATTACAGATGAAACGGGCAGAGAATACAGATATGACGCAAAGACCGATATTTATTCTGTGCCGCAGATAGGGTTTGAGGTTCCTGAAAATACGCATACTGACATAAATACTGAAATCAAGACGAATATCATAGAAGCTGACGGTTTGGATATTGTCTGGAAAATATCAAAGGACAATGGCGAATTTAAAGAGCTTGCAGATGGTACGATTCAGAACGAAGGCGGCACAATACGGTTTAAGGACAAGGGCAGTTATATACTGAAAGCGTCTGTAACGGACAGCTTTGGTCGTGTTTTTGAATACAGCTCGGAAATTATAAAGGTGTATCCTGTGCCGGAGGTTGACTTTTCAGCAGACAGCGGAGCGGAATATCCTTTGCCGCTGTACGGGTATAAGGATAAAAACATAACGGTTATTCCGAAAGTAAACGAGCTTGGAAGCCTTAAAATACAGTGGCTCATATCCAAAGACGGAAAAGCAGAAAAGGATTATAGCGCGTATGTTCAGGGGGCAATGACAAACGACGGGGGAAATATAACCTTTACCAATACAGGCGATTATACGCTTATTGCCAAAGTGACGGATGAAACGGGACGGGTATTTACATACTCGGAGGATATAATGATAAATGCCACTCCTGAAATTGATTTTACTGTTCCTGAATACGGATATGCAGGCGAAACAGTAAATATATCATCAGACAACAGCTATAAAAGTGAGTGGACAATTTCAAAGGATAGCGGAAAGTCTGAAAAGTACGGTAAATATGCAGACGGTACACTGACCGACAAGGGCGGCGCGGTAAGCTTTAAGGATAAAGGAGTATATAACATAACGCTGACTGTGACTGACCGTGCAGGGAAAACATATAGCTGCACTAAAAAGATACGGATTATTGTCCCGCCATTGATGCGTATAGAAATCCCTGAATACAGCTATACCGATACGGAGATAGCGGTGGTATCTGAAAATGAGAATATGTCAAATCTCAATGCCGAATGGTACATAAACGATAAACCGTATCAGACCTATGCAGCAGGAACGCTTGCGAATACAGGCGGTACGGTTAGATTCAGCAAAAGCGGCGCATATTCCGTAAAGGCGTTAGTTACAGACGAATACGGAAAGGAATATACATTTGCTTCAGAACCGATAACGATATATCCGTCACTGACGCCAAGCTTTGAAATGCCCGAATACACATATACCAATACAAATATTGATATATCCAACGTTTCAGGCACAGGCATTGTATGGACAATAAACGGCAAGGAATATACAAAGTATGCTGCAGGAAGCTTAACGGATAAGGGCGGCAGTATCAGCTTTAATAAGTCCGGCGATTATACTCTGGAAGCGGCTGTGACAGATGAAAAGGGCAGAAAATTCAAGTATGAAAAAAGCATATCGGTGTATGAAGTATCCCGTATTGAATTAGCTTTAAGTACAAATGAAGCATACACTGATGAAAAGGTTACAATCATAGCTGATACCGAAAATACAGGCGATATATCGTGGTATATATCCAAGGACGGCGCCCAAAAGCAGAATTATTTAAAACACGCAGGCGGT
>ENA-OPTB01001465-OPTB01001465.1-human-gut-metagenome-genome-assembly--contig:-NODE-1465-length-18002-cov-7.007466_pt1 | contig 18002 bp, 10 predicted proteins | sample MGYA00241810_ERZ501911 | MGnify/ENA primary metagenome ERZ501911 (study PRJEB25962, sample SAMEA2042304) | human gut metagenome | biome: human gut; feature: human-associated habitat; material: faeces... | reverse complement strand
TGATGATACCACCGAGACCGCAGGCAAATGCCAAAGGCATCAATTGACGGGAAGCAGGGATTTTAGCTGCAGAGCAGATACCCAAGGCAACCGGCAGCAGACAAGCTGCAGTACCAGTGTTGGATAATACAGAAGACAAAGCAGCACCAACAAACATTAAACCAAACATCAAGCTGTTTTCACCGGTACCGCAGAAATGAACTACAGTATTACCGATTTTTTGTGCAAGACCTGTGTAGAACATGGCTGCACCTACTACGAACATGCCTGCAAAGAGTACTACGGTCGAATTAGAGAGACCAGAAAATACTTGTTTAGCAGGGATAAAACCTAACAGGCCGCACGCGATAGCGCCGCCCATAGCTGTTATTGCAAGCGGAATGAGTTCGGTTACAAATAACAATGCAACAACAGCCAGAAGAATGAGACATTTTACTGCTGGGGACATTATAATTCCTCCTTTTAAATTAATTTTATATACAGCGCGTTCGGGGCGCGTATATCAAAATAAAGAGAATTTTGTAAAAGATCCTTAGCATTGCTTTCTATGAATTTTCTTGCAACACCTTATGCTTCATTATACCACTATGCACTCAAATTTAAAAGTGTAAGTTTTATTTAATTTACAGCTTTTTTGACATTAAGGTATATTAATATAATACAATAATACTATTTTTACAATATTTAAGATTCTTTGTCCACTCAAAAAACATTATTCAAAATAACCAAAAGAAAAATTAATGTTTTTATCTTGGTTAACCAGCTTCAGGACTGCATTATTACTTGAAACTATAAAGAAAGCTTGTACTTCTCTTTACTACAGCATAATGATTTGCTTTATATTTTTCTTTTTCCAAAAAAAATAGGTGCACGATAAAGTGCACCTATTTCTGTTTATACTATAAATTATTTGACAGGTCCAATCATTGCAAGCATTGCACCTGCAGCTACTGCGGTACCGATAACACCAGCTACGTTCGGGCCCATAGCATGCATGAGCAGGAAGTTAGCAGGGTTAGCTTTTTGACCAACGATTTGGGATACACGTGCTGCCATCGGAACTGCGGATACACCAGCGGAACCGATAAGAGGATTGGTTTTACCACCATCCAGAGCACACATGATTTTGCCAAAGATAACGCCTGCAAAAGTACCAGCTGCGAAAGCAACAAGACCAAGGCAGATGATCAAGATGGTTTGATAGTTCAGGAAAGATTCAGCTTTCATAGTCAAACCAGTACCAGTTGCCAACATAATAGTTACAATGTTCATCAAAGCATTTTGCGCTGTATCAGAAAGACGATCCAAGCAGCCAGCTTCTTTGAACAAGTTGCCCAGCATTAACATACCAATCAAGGCAGTTACAGGCGGAAGCAACAAGCTGATAACGATAGTGGTTGCAATCGGGAATACGATTTTCTCAAAACGAGTTACAGGACGCAATTGTGCCATAACAATTTTACGGTCAGCTTCGGTAGTGCAAAGTTTCATAATAGGCGGTTGGATCAAAGGAACCAACGACATATAAGAATATGCAGCTACTGCGATAGCACCTAACAGGTTAGGAGCCATTTTTGCAGCCAGGTAAATAGCAGTCGGGCCATCAGCACCACCGATAATACCGATAGCGGATGCTTCTTGCACTGTAAATCCGAGCATCATAGCGCCCAGCAAGGAAATAAATACACCTGCTTGAGCTGCAGCGCCCAAAAGCAAAGTTTTCGGGTTTGCAATCAACGGACCAAAGTCTGTCATTGCACCTACGCCTAAGAAAATCAAAGGCGGGAAAATTTCATGATTAATACCATAAAGAATTACCTGCATAACACCCGGTTGGTCTTCAAAACCTGTTTTAGGCACGTTTGCCAGCAAACAGCCGAATGCGATCGGAGACAACAGCAAAGGTTCAAAACCTTTACCAATAGCCAAATATAAAAGAATAATACCTACCAACATCATGATGGCATGACCCATGGTGAAAGCGGAGAAACCGCTGTCATTCCATACGGATTGTAAAGCAACTACAAATGCTTCCATAATTTCCTCCTACAAATTTTTTAGTTGAGAGACCTTTTCAAGGTCTCTCAGCTTGTTTGTATTACATTACGATCATAACGTCGCCGGTACCAACAGTTTGACCTGCGGAAACGCGAACGTCAGAAATGGTGCCGTCAGCCGGAGCCATGATCTCGTTTTGCATTTTCATTGCTTCAAGAATCATCAATACGTCGCCAGCTTTAACTGCGTCGCCAGCTTTAACTTTAACTTCGAGAACTTTACCAGGCATAGGAGCACTGATAGTAGCTGCGCCAGCAGCAACAGGTTTTGCAGCCGGAGCCGGTGCAGCAGCAGGAGCTGCTTTTGGTGCAGCAGCTTTAGGAGCAGCAACGCCGCCCATTTCTTCAACTTCTACTTCATATGCAGTGCCGTTAACGGTAATGGTATATTTTTTCATGGATGTTAATCCTCCTTAAAATCTCGTAATAAAATAGATTAATTATTAACCCCAAATTAGAAGCATTCTTTACGTACACTAATTGCTTCAATATGAGCATTCTGTGTCCAGCTTGCTTCGGGCAGACGACGTACGCAGGCTATTTGCTCTGCGGAATGACCAAGAGCAGCTACAGCTGCTGCAATAACAGCAATTACTTCACTGTCATCCTGCACAGGAGCTGCAACAGCAGCAGGTGCTGCGGCAGGTGCCGGTGCTGCTACTGGATTAGCTGTTTTTTTTTGACGAGTAGGATCTACAAAGTAGATAACTTTCATCAAGAAACCCAGCATAGCCAATACGCCAAAAACTATGGTCATATTGATAGCAGCAATCAACCAAGGATTAGTAGTTACAGGACCCATTATTTCACCTCATTCTTCTTAATTAATTAAGCACTATACTGCAAGCTGCAAATTACAAAGGAATATTGCCATGGCGTTTTGCCGGGCGAGTTTCACGTTTGGACTGCAACATTTGCAAAGCGTTGATGATGGTGGGACGGGTGTTTTTCGGCTCGATTACGATGTCTACCATGCCGCGCATTGCTGCTTGGTATGGAGTTGCAAAGTTATCGATATATTCTTCCGTTTTTGCTTTTACATCAGGATCATTTTTGAAGATGATGTTAGCTGCACCTGCAGGTCCCATTACTGCGATTTCTGCAGTCGGCCATGCAATTACTTGGTCTGCGCCCAAATCTTGGGAACACATTGCCAGGTAGGAACCACCGTATGCTTTACGGGTTACTACAGTAATTTTAGGTACAGTTGCTTCGGAATATGCATACAGCATTTTTGCGCCGTGACGGATAATACCGCCGTATTCTTGGTTACAGCCAGGCAGGAAGCCAGGTACGTCTACCAAGTTCAGCAAAGGAATGTTGAAGGCATCGCAGAAGCGAATAAAACGAGAGGATTTGTCGGATGCGTTGATATCCAGGCAGCCAGCCATTACTTTAGGTTGGTTTGCAATGATACCTACGGTTTGACCATCCATACGTGCAAAGCAAGTGATAATATTGGTTGCCCAATATTGTTGGGATTCATAGAATTCACCGTTGTCTACGATGGATTTGATTACGTCTTTCATATCATATGCTTGGTTGGAGTTATCCGGAAGCAATGTATTCAAGGAGTCATCAATACGCATCGGGTCGTCACCGGTTTCTACGATAGGAGCGCATTCCATGTTGTTGGAAGGCAGGAAGCTCAGCAGGTAACGGATCTGTTGCAAGCAATCTTCGTCGTTTTCTGCAGCAAAATGTGCAACGCCGGAAGTGCTGTTGTGGGTCATAGCGCCACCCAGTTGTTCTTGGGTTACGTCTTCACCAGTAACAGATTTTACTACTGCGGGGCCGGTAATGAACATTTTAGAAGTGTTCTTTACCATGTAAATGAAGTCAGTCAGTGCCGGGCTGTATACAGCGCCGCCAGCAGAAGGACCCATGATAGCGGAGATCTGAGGAACTACGCCAGATGCAATAGTGTTTTCAAAGAAGATTTTGCCGTAACCAGCCAAAGCGTCAATTGCTTCTTGGATACGAGCACCGCCGGAATCGTTCAGGCCAACAAGCGGAGCACCCATTTTCAGGGACAGGCGTTGTACTTTTACGATTTTAGCAGCATGCATTTCGCCTAAAGAACCACCTTCTACAGTGAAATCTTGTGCGAATACATAAACCAGACGGCCATCGATGGTGCCGTAACCAGTAGTTACACCTTCGCCAGGAAGTTCTTTCTTCTCTTGGCCGAAGTTTGTGCAACGATGTTTTACGAAACGATCCAATTCAACAAAGGATCCTTCGTCGAGGAGTGCAGCAATTCTTTCACGTGCAGTCATTTTGCCGGCTTCGTGTTGTTTTGCAACGCGTTTTTCGCCGCCTGCAGCCAGAATTACTTCGGACTTTTTGAGCATTTTCTCAATTTTTGCTTGAGTAGACAAATCTTACACCTCCATCATTATTAGGAGAACATTTTTATATACATCCCTACAAATTAAGGATGTAAAATTTTGGATCTTGACTACTGGTACTTTTTGCCATTCATCAAGAGTTCTCCAAAATTCCTGACACTAATTATAATCAGGAACGTTCTTTTTTTCTGTTGCACAGGTCACACTTTTTTATTATTTCTTTCACAAAAATTTCACTTCTAGATTATAACAAGAAAGTATTTTTCATCTAATTTTATTTGCCAGCAAATGAAATCTAAACAAAAAGCCACATAATTAAAAGTTTTTAATAAAAACTTTTAATTATGTGGCACAGGCAACAGATTTTTAAGCAATATTTAACTAAAATATTGATAGTTGAAGGCTAGCTATGCCCAAATTTAAAATGAACATATTGTTTCCTTTATATATGGGTAATTAGCATAATAAAAAACAGGCACACCATAAAAGATGCACCTGTTTCAATTTTAATTATTTAGAAGCACCAATCATTGCAAGCATTGCGCCTGCAGCTACTGCGGTACCGATAACACCAGCTACGTTCGGGCCCATAGCATGCATGAGCAGGAAGTTAGCAGGGTTAGCTTTTTGACCAACGATTTGGGATACACGTGCTGCCATCGGAACTGCGGATACACCAGCGGAACCGATAAGAGGATTGGTTTTACCACCATCCAGAGCACACATGATTTTGCCAAAGATAACGCCTGCAAAAGTACCAGCTGCGAAAGCAACAAGACCAAGGCAGATGATCAAGATGGTTTGATAGTTCAGGAAAGATTCAGCTTTCATAGTCAAACCAGTACCAGTTGCCAACATAATAGTTACAATGTTCATCAAAGCATTTTGCGCTGTATCAGAAAGACGATCCAAGCAGCCAGCTTCTTTGAACAAGTTGCCCAGCATTAACATACCAATCAAGGCAGTTACAGGCGGAAGCAACAAGCTGATAACGATAGTGGTTGCAATCGGGAATACGATTTTCTCAAAACGAGTTACAGGACGCAATTGTGCCATAACAATTTTACGGTCAGCTTCGGTAGTGCAAAGTTTCATAATAGGCGGTTGGATCAAAGGAACCAACGACATATAAGAATATGCAGCTACTGCGATAGCACCTAACAGGTTAGGAGCCATTTTTGCAGCCAGGTAAATAGCAGTCGGGCCATCAGCACCACCGATAATACCGATAGCGGATGCTTCTTGCACTGTAAATCCGAGCATCATAGCGCCCAGCAAGGAAATAAATACACCTGCTTGAGCTGCAGCGCCCAAAAGCAAAGTTTTCGGGTTTGCAATCAACGGACCAAAGTCTGTCATTGCACCTACGCCTAAGAAAATCAAAGGCGGGAAAATTTCATGATTAATACCATAAAGAATTACCTGCATAACACCCGGTTGGTCTTCAAAACCTGTTTTAGGCACGTTTGCCAGCAAACAGCCGAATGCGATCGGAGACAACAGCAAAGGTTCAAAACCTTTACCAATAGCCAAATATAAAAGAATAATACCTACCAACATCATGATGGCATGACCCATGGTGAAAGCGGAGAAACCGCTGTCATTCCATACGGATTGTAAAGCAACTACAAATGCTTCCATAATTTCCTCCTACAAATTTTTTAGTTGAGAGACCTTTTCAAGGTCTCTCAGCTTGTTTGTATTACATTACGATCATAACGTCGCCGGTACCAACAGTTTGACCTGCGGAAACGCGAACGTCAGAAATGGTGCCGTCAGCCGGAGCCATGATCTCGTTTTGCATTTTCATTGCTTCAAGAATCATCAATACGTCGCCAGCTTTAACTGCGTCGCCAGCTTTAACTTTAACTTCGAGAACTTTACCAGGCATAGGAGCACTGATAGTAGCTGCGCCAGCAGCAACAGGTTTTGCAGCCGGAGCCGGTGCAGCAGCAGGAGCTGCTTTTGGTGCAGCAGCTTTAGGAGCAGCAACGCCGCCCATTTCTTCAACTTCTACTTCATATGCAGTGCCGTTAACGGTAATGGTATATTTTTTCATGGATGTTAATCCTCCTTAAAATCTCGTAATAAAATAGATTAATTATTAACCCCAAATTAGAAGCATTCTTTACGTACACTAATTGCTTCAATATGAGCATTCTGTGTCCAGCTTGCTTCGGGCAGACGACGTACGCAGGCTATTTGCTCTGCGGAATGACCAAGAGCAGCTACAGCTGCTGCAATAACAGCAATTACTTCACTGTCATCCTGCACAGGAGCTGCAACAGCAGCAGGTGCTGCGGCAGGTGCCGGTGCTGCTACTGGATTAGCTGTTTTTTTTTGACGAGTAGGATCTACAAAGTAGATAACTTTCATCAAGAAACCCAGCATAGCCAATACGCCAAAAACTATGGTCATATTGATAGCAGCAATCAACCAAGGATTAGTAGTTACAGGACCCATTATTTCACCTCATTCTTCTTAATTAATTAAGCACTATACTGCAAGCTGCAAATTACAAAGGAATATTGCCATGGCGTTTTGCCGGGCGAGTTTCACGTTTGGACTGCAACATTTGCAAAGCGTTGATGATGGTGGGACGGGTGTTTTTCGGCTCGATTACGATGTCTACCATGCCGCGCATTGCTGCTTGGTATGGAGTTGCAAAGTTATCGATATATTCTTCCGTTTTTGCTTTTACATCAGGATCATTTTTGAAGATGATGTTAGCTGCACCTGCAGGTCCCATTACTGCGATTTCTGCAGTCGGCCATGCAATTACTTGGTCTGCGCCCAAATCTTGGGAACACATTGCCAGGTAGGAACCACCGTATGCTTTACGGGTTACTACAGTAATTTTAGGTACAGTTGCTTCGGAATATGCATACAGCATTTTTGCGCCGTGACGGATAATACCGCCGTATTCTTGGTTACAGCCAGGCAGGAAGCCAGGTACGTCTACCAAGTTCAGCAAAGGAATGTTGAAGGCATCGCAGAAGCGAATAAAACGAGAGGATTTGTCGGATGCGTTGATATCCAGGCAGCCAGCCATTACTTTAGGTTGGTTTGCAATGATACCTACGGTTTGACCATCCATACGTGCAAAGCAAGTGATAATATTGGTTGCCCAATATTGTTGGGATTCATAGAATTCACCGTTGTCTACGATGGATTTGATTACGTCTTTCATATCATATGCTTGGTTGGAGTTATCCGGAAGCAATGTATTCAAGGAGTCATCAATACGCATCGGGTCGTCACCGGTTTCTACGATAGGAGCGCATTCCATGTTGTTGGAAGGCAGGAAGCTCAGCAGGTAACGGATCTGTTGCAAGCAATCTTCGTCGTTTTCTGCAGCAAAATGTGCAACGCCGGAAGTGCTGTTGTGGGTCATAGCGCCACCCAGTTGTTCTTGGGTTACGTCTTCACCAGTAACAGATTTTACTACTGCGGGGCCGGTAATGAACATTTTAGAAGTGTTCTTTACCATGTAAATGAAGTCAGTCAGTGCCGGGCTGTATACAGCGCCGCCAGCAGAAGGACCCATGATAGCGGAGATCTGAGGAACTACGCCAGATGCAATAGTGTTTTCAAAGAAGATTTTGCCGTAACCAGCCAAAGCGTCAATTGCTTCTTGGATACGAGCACCGCCGGAATCGTTCAGGCCAACAAGCGGAGCACCCATTTTCAGGGACAGGCGTTGTACTTTTACGATTTTAGCAGCATGCATTTCGCCTAAAGAACCACCTTCTACAGTGAAATCTTGTGCGAATACATAAACCAGACGGCCATCGATGGTGCCGTAACCAGTAGTTACACCTTCGCCAGGAAGTTCTTTCTTCTCTTGGCCGAAGTTTGTGCAACGATGTTTTACGAAACGATCCAATTCAACAAAGGATCCTTCGTCGAGGAGTGCAGCAATTCTTTCACGTGCAGTCATTTTGCCGGCTTCGTGTTGTTTTGCAACGCGTTTTTCGCCGCCTGCAGCCAGAATTACTTCGGACTTTTTGAGCATTTTCTCAATTTTTGCTTGAGTAGACAAATCTTACACCTCCATCATTATTGGGAGAACCTTATTTTATATACATCTACGCGGATGCAGACTCTTTGGTCCGCATCCGTGTAGTATGTAACAACTTAAAATAAAATCTTCAAAAGATTTTTGTAATTCCGTATTTTACGGAATTATTTTTTTGCCGGAGCGCAATACTCAAGCAAAATACCTACGGATTTCGGATGAACGAAAGCGATATCCATTCCGCCAGCACCGCCACGAGGAGCTTTGTCGATCATAGCAGCACCTTTTTCAATAGTGGTATCAATAGCTGCTTGAACATCATCAACGCGAACAGCGATATGTTGGATACCTTGTCCATTTTTAGCGATGTATTTGCCGATAGGGCCATCGCCATTTTCAGTGATATCAACAAGGAGCTCAAGCAAAGTTTCGCCACAGGGAATAAATACGGTTTTTACACCTTGCTCAGGAACAGCTTCTTCACCAGTGCAGCTCAAGCCAAGAACTTCAGTGTAGAATTTCTTGGAAAGATCCAGGTCTTTGCAAGCAATACCTACATGGTCAACACAAATTGTTTTAAACATTTCAAATTCCTCCTAAAAGTAATTTTGGTTGTTTTATCTTAAAACTTTACCAACAATGTCAGCGACAACAGAATACGGCTCAATTTCACGAATTTGAAGTTTTTCAACTAAAATATCAAATTCGGAAGTAGCTACAACATTCTTGTCGATATAACGGTTGACCCTGTCATTAAGCATAGCAGTAACCTCGTTTTTAATACGAGCTTTGCGTATTTTGCTCAATTGATCAGATTCAATCAAATATGCTTTGTGCTCTTCAATAGAGTCAACAACAGCTTCTATACCTTCACCCTTGCTGGCAATGGTCCGATTGATCGGAGGACGCCAGCCAACATGTTCGGGATTTAATTCCAACATCATTTCAATCTCAATGTTCAGCTTGTCCGTACCTTCACGGTCAGCTTTATTGATCGTGAAAAGGTCACCGATCTCAAGTATACCTGCTTTAATAGCCTGAATGTCATCGCCCATACCAGGAATAACAACAACCATTGTAGTATCAGCAGTTTTAACAATATCTACTTCAGATTGACCAACGCCAACAGTTTCAACAATAATAACATCAAAACCATATGCATCCATCAATTTAACAGCATCGCCCGCTTTTTGGGATAATCCACCCAAACTACCGCGAGTAGCCATGGAACGAACAAAAATGCCTTCATCGGCAGTAAGGTCCAACATTCTGATACGGTCGCCTAAAATTGCACCGCCGGAGAAAGGACTTGTAGGATCAATTGCGATAATACCAACTGTTTTACCGCGTTTACGATATTCTTTAGCAAGCTTGTCGGTCAAAGTACTTTTGCCAGCGCCCGGAGGTCCGGTTATTCCGATGACATAAGCATTACCGGTGTGGGGATAAATGGCTGTCATTATTTCAACAGCGTTATCATACTCGTTCTCTACGGCAGTAATAGCTTTCGCTAATGCTAAACGAGAATGGTTTAATACGCCTTCAACAATATTCAATGATCACACCGCCTTGTTGAGGTCCAATAAAAATTGTATTATGCAAGCCGGGACAAGCCCGGCCTGCAAAATTTTTGAGAACCTTAATTATTTTACGTTAGCGTTGATGAATTCAACAATGTTGCCAGTCGGAGTGCCAGGAGTGAATACTTCGGCAATGCCAGCAGCTTTCAAACCAGGAATGTCAGCGTCAGGAATAACGCCGCCGCCGATAACCAGAACATCAGTCAAACCTTTTTCTTTCAGCAGTTCAACTACTTTCGGGAAAAGGGTGTTGTGTGCGCCGGAGAGCAGGCTCAAAGCAACAACTTTAACGTCGTCTTGCAGAGCAGCTTCAGCGATTTGTTCCGGAGTCAGACGAATACCGGTGTAAATAACTTCAAAACCAGCGTCGCGCAATGCACGAGCTACAACTTTAGCACCGCGGTCATGGCCGTCCAGACCCGGTTTTGCTACTAAAACTCTAATATTAGACATTATTTCTTACCTCCCTATTATTGTTGGCTCTAAATTACAGAGCAGTATGAGATTGATATTCGCCGAATACTTTTCTCATTACGCCGCAGATTTCGCCTTCAGTTGCATAAGCACGTACAGCGTCAAGAATCAAAGGCATCAGGTTAACGGATTCGTCAGCACAGCCTTTTTCCAGAGCAGCTAAAGTTTCTTCAACTTTAGCATTGTCACGACGAGCTTTAAGGGCAGCAATCTTATCAGCTTGCAATTTGCCAACGGAGCCGTCAACACGCAGCAAGTTTTTCGGCGGTTCTTCTTCTTGTTGGAATTTGTTTACGCCAACAATAATACGGTCGCCTTTTTCAATGTCCATTTGCCATTTGTAAGCGGAGTCTTGGATTTCTTTTTGGATATAACCTTTAGCGATAGCTTCAGGAGCGCCGCCAATTTCGTCAATCTTTTTGATATATTCCCAAGCTTCAGCTTCGATTTTGTTAGTCAAAGCTTCAACATAGTAGGAACCACCCAACGGATCAACGGTGTCAGCCAAGCCGGATTCGTAAGCAACGATTTGTTGAGTACGGAGAGCGATGGTTACAGACTCAGTGGTCGGCAATGCCAAAGCTTCGTCTTTGGAGTTAGTGTGCAAAGATTGAGTACCACCCATTACAGCAGCAGCAGTTTGCAGAGCAACACGAACGATGTTGTTGTTCGGTTGTTGTGCAGTCAGCATGGAACCTGCAGTTTGAGTATGTACGCGGAGCATTTGAGATTTCGGTTTTTGAGCGCCGAATCTTTCTTTCATAACTTTAGCCCATACACGACGGGAAGCGCGGAATTTAGCAACTTCTTCGAGTACGTTGTTATGAGCGTTCCAGAAGAAGGACAGACGACCAGCAAAATCGTCAACGTTCATACCAGCTTTGATAGCTGCTTCAACATAAGCGATACCGTCAGCGATGGTGAAAGCGATTTCTTGAGAAGCGGTGGAACCAGCTTCACGGATATGATAACCGGAAATGGAGATGGTATTCCACAGCGGTACGTTTTTGGAGCAATATTCGAAAATATTGGTGATCAAACGCATGGAGGGTTTCGGCGGGAAAATGTAAGTTCCGCGAGCAGCATACTCTTTCAAAATATCATTTTGAATAGTACCGCGCAGTTTGTCAGCGGAAACGCCTTGTTTCTCAGCAACTGCGATGTACATGCAAAGAAGTACGGATGCAGGAGCGTTGATGGTCATGGAAGTGGAAACTTGATCCAAAGAAATTTGGTCAAATAAGATTTCCATATCAGCCAAGGAGTCGATAGCTACGCCAACTTTACCAACTTCGCCTTCAGCCATCGGATCGGTAGAATCATAACCGATTTGGGTCGGAAGGTCGAATGCGCAGGACAAGCCGCTGCCACCGTTAGCCAAGAGGTAACGATAACGTTTGTTGGATTCTTCCGCAGTGGAGAAACCAGCATACATACGCATGGTCCAGAAACGACCACGATACATAGTAGGTTGTACACCACGAGTGTAAGGATATTCACCAGGGAAGCCAAGATCCTTCTCATAGTCGAAGCCTTCGATGTCGAGAGGGGTGTAGAGCCTGTTGGGCTCAAGGTTTGCACGTTCGGGATTTTTAGCAAGTTTAGCTTCTACGCCAGCCATGTACTTGTCAAATCCAGCTTTCAGAGTTTCATTTGCCATTCTCAAATCCTCCTTAAGAATATTGTTTTTGCACAATCCGGTTTGGACTGACCGAATTATGGTGAGAGTGTCCGTCATAGACGGTGTATATGGCAAAGCCCGAAGGCCTCGTCAACAGAATTTATTTACAGATAAGCTGTAAAGTTTGCCGGCAGAACTAGCTATCTGCCGGCAAAATATTTCAGACAACAATCTCAGTCAATCGTCTTGACTAAGAATTATTTTTCCATGGTGCCGGTTTTTACGAAACGATCATGGAAGGAGAAAGCTTCATCCATAATATGCGGAGTTTGGCTATTGCCACAAGCTTCGCAAGCTCTCTTGAAGTAATCAAGAAGCAGCGGTTGATATTTCGGATTAGCAACTTTATCAATGATAACCAAAGCGCGTTCTTTTGGAGACAAACCACGAAGGTCAGCTACGCCGCGTTCGGAAACGATAACATCAACGTCATGTTCAGTATGGTCAACATGAGAGCAGAAAGGAACTACAGAGCTAATAGCTCCGCCTTTTGCAAGAGATGTAGTAAAGAATACGGTCAGATAACCATTACGAGCATAGTCGCCGGAACCGCCGATACCATTCATAATCTTAGTACCGCAAATATGAGTGGAGTTAACATTACCATAGATGTCAACCTCAATAGCAGTGTTCATTGCAATGACACCGATACGACGAGCAACTTCCGGGCTGTTTGCAACTTCTTGCGGACGCAGAATGATATATTTTTTATATTTTTCTACATTGTCATAGAATTTTTTGAGGCAATCAGGGGATGGGCTCAAAGCGGTACCAGAGCAAACGCGGAGTTTGCCAGCATCGATCAAGTCGAACATACCGTCTTGAATAACTTCGGTATATACAGTCAAATCTTCAAAATCAGAGTTAACCAAACCGTTGATAACTGCGTTAGCAACAGAACCTACACCAGACTGCAGCGGCAACAGATTAGCGGGCAAACGACCTGCAGCAACTTCAGATTTAAAGAATTCAACCAAGTTTTTACCCATTTTTTGAGCATCTTCGTCGATTTCGCCCAACGGACGAACTTTATCAGTAATATCGCAGGGAACTACTGCAACGAGTCTGTCCAAATCGCAAGGAATATAAGGAGTGCCGATTACATCTTCCGGTTTTTCAACAGGAATAGCTTTACGATTCGGAGGATCCAAAGGCACATAGGAGTCATGCATGCCTTCCAATTCTACTGGTTGAGAAGTATTTACTTCAACAATAACTTTTTCAGCACATTGAACATAAGAAGAAGAATTGCCCATGGAAGTTGTAGGAATCAAACCAACCTGGCCATTGCCAAGGTCAATGATTTTGCAGGCTTCGACGATAGCGACGTCTACACATCTGCGGTTTTCCATGAAACCATAGCGAGTCATTTGAGCAACATGGCTCAAATGCAGGTCAGTATATTTTACGGAACCGTTGTTGATAGCTTTACGCAGATCATTGTTAGTTTGGTAAGGCATACGACGAGCAACGATACCAGCTTGAGTCATTGCGGTATCCATTTCAGGACCTACAGAAGCACCGGTCCAAACGTTGATTTGGAAAGGAGTTTTTTTGCCTTTTTCTGCCAGAGCAAGAGGCACAGCTTTAGGATAACCAGACGGAGTAAAACCACTGGTACCTACGTTGTCGCCATCCTTTACAAATTCTGCAGCTGCTTCGGCGCTCATAATTTTGCCGGCTACTGCTTCGCATACGCGATCTTTAATGTCGATCATGTTTACCTTCCTCCTTGTAAATAAAACAAATTGTGGCTAATGCCAGCGAAGTCTATTAACTTCACTAGTAAAAATACACTTAGTCGGCTAAATACCAACTATAAAAGCATAAAGTATTATTTGCCGAATAAGATTTTACCCATAAAAAAGGAGCACTTAGAAGTTTTGATTTACTAAAACAAAACATAGCCAAGTGCCAGCTTACTTCTATCCAAAGTGGCTACGCTCTGAATCGCAAACTGTCAGCAGGTAAAGCTTTCAGTTAAACTTCTTCGTTCTTCTGTCTACCAACCGCTAAAACATATCCAAGATATTTAGTTCTGCTTAATTTACTTCGACATTCCAACAAAAAATCCTTCAAAAAAAACTTTAATTGTGATTTCTTTTTGAACTTTTTGTGTCCAGCTCTATTATAACACATAAAGAAGCAGTAAATTTTAGGCAAAATCACTACTTTTTTTAGTTTTTAAACATTTTTTCTTTAAAACGCTATACTACATATGATATCAGTAAAACTGTAACATGGCAAGCATTTTCTTTACAATTTACAAAGAAACACCCCTTGAGCAAAACTACTCAAGAGGTGTTTTGTGGTATCAAATTAGTACTTTCAACGTGTCTGTTGGTGATAGTGCGTATGCAGTAGACTATGAGCTTTTTCTCCGAGAGGTTTACCTAACCAAGTATCATAAAGCTCTTTAATTTCCGGATTTTCATGTGATTTTCGTAACTCATTGGCACTATCACAATCAAACAACCCTTCTCTACGGGCTCTTCTAATTTCTGCATTAACGGGAATCGGTTGACCGCCGCCGCCAATACAGCCACCAGGGCAAGCCATAACTTCAATAAACTGATAATCTGCCTCACCGGCTCTGATACGCTCTAATATCTTGCGTGCAGAAGCAAGAGTATGGACAACTGCTATTTTTACAGTATTTCCTGCAATAGTCAGTTCCGCCTCGCGGGTCTGTTCCATACCCCGCACATCATTGTAATCAACAGTCTGCAAATTTTCACCTGTTAAAACATCAGCTACAGTACGCAGAGCAGCTTCCATTACGCCACCGGTAGTACCAAAAATAACAGCAGCACCTGTACCTGTACCCAGCGGAGAATCATAGCTGTCTTCAGGCAAATGTTTAAAATCCAGTCCTGCTTCCCGTATCATACGGCCAAGTTCTCTGGTAGTAATAACAACATCTACATCACGATATCCGGAAGCATTCATCTCCGGACGTGCTGCTTCCGCCTTCTTAGCAGTACACGGCATCACCGAAACGCTGACTATTTTTGCCGGATCAATACCAGCTTTTTCAGCATAATAGGTTTTAGCAATAGCGCCAAACATTTGCTGGGGTGATTTCGCAGAAGAAAGATGTGGTAACAAATCAGGATATTTAAGCTCTATCATATTTACCCAGCCAGGACTGCAGGAGGTTATCATCGGCAATACACCTCCGTTAGTCAAACGATGGAGGAACTCATGCCCTTCTTCCATAATCGTCAAATCAGCCGAAAAATTAGTATCGAATATCTTATCGAACCCTAGATTGCGCAATGCTGCAACCATTTTCCCTGTAACGATAGAACCTGGTTCCATACCCAATTCTTCACCCAAAGCCACGCGTACTGCCGGAGCTGTTTGAACTATAACAATCTTATCAGGATCATTGATAGCCGACCATACTTTTTCCGTATCATCTTTTTCCACTATAGCTCCAGTAGGACAAACACTCGCACATTGTCCACAGTAAGAACATTCTACTTTTCCAAGATCCTGTTCAAAAGCAGTAGAAACAATTGTGTCAAAGCCGCGCTCAGCAAAGCTGTAGACGCTCATTCCCTGCACATCACGACAAACACGTATACAACGTCCGCACAAAATACATTTTTCCTGATCGCGCACTAAGCAGGGGTTACTGGCGTCAATAGTATGTGCTTTACGGGCTCCGCCTTCGAATCTGATCTTGCGTAATCCCAAATCAGCAGCTATATTCTGCAGTTCACAGTCACCGCTTTTTTGGCACGCAAGGCAGTCCTTGGGATGATTGGCCAACAGCAATTCTACGACCATTCGTCTTGCTGCGCGGACTTTATCCGTATTCGTTTTCACTACCATACCTTCTGCAACAGGATAAACACAGGAGGCTACAAGCGTACGCGCTCCGGTAGCTTCTACGACACACAATCTGCAGGCCCCTTCCGGAGCAAGTTCAGAATGATAGCACAACGTAGGAATATGAATGCCGGCAGAACGCGCGGCTTCAAGAATAGTAGCATTTTTAGGGGCCTGTACAGTCTGCCCATTGATCGTTAAGGTAATCATTTCCATATCTATATAATCCTCCCTTAACCCTTAGTAATGGCCTTAAACGGACAAGCCGCCATGCAGGCACCGCATTTTATACATTTAGTTACATCGATAACATGTTTCTTTTTTACTTCTCCGGAAATGGCATTAACCGGGCACTGGCGTGCACATAACCCACAGCCTTTGCATGCATCAGTAATTTCATAATTGGCAAGCTTTTCACAGGCACCGGCAGGACAGCGTTTTTCTTTGATATGAGCTTCATATTCATGACGGAAATATTTTAAAGTACTCAATACAGGATTAGGAGCAGTTTGTCCCAATCCACATAAAGCAGTCTCTTTAATATTTCTGGCCAGTTCTTCTAACAGCTCTATATCGCCTTCTCTCCCCTGCCCTTCAGTAATACGTGTCAGGACTTCCAGCATACGCTTAGTCCCCTCACGACAGGGAGTACATTTGCCACAGGATTCAGATTGAGTAAAATTCAGGAAAAATTTTGCAACATCTACCATGCAGGTATCTTCATCCATAACTACCAATCCGCCAGAACCCATCATAGCACCTGCCGCTGTTAACGAATCATAATCTATAGACAGATCAAGCATTGATTCAGGCAGGCAGCCACCAGATGGACCGCCTATTTGAACTGCTTTAAATTTCTTACCTCCGTTAATACCACCGCCGATATCATAAATAATTTCGCGCATAGTAATACCCATAGGAACTTCGGCCAGACCTGTGTTATTTATTTTACCAGTCAGCGCAAATACTTTAGTTCCTTTTGACTTTTCAGTACCAAAACCAGCATACCAGTCAGCACCATTAGTAATAATTGCAGCTACATTACCAAAAGTTTCAACATTATTGATATTTGTTGGCTTTCCCCAAAGTCCGGCAACTGCTGGAAATGGCGGTCTTGGCCGCGGCATACCGCGTTTCCCTTCTATTGATGCCATCAATGCAGTTTCCTCACCGCAAACGAACGCACCGGCGCCTTCCTTGATATGCAGTTTGAAGCTGAACCCGGAACCAAAAATATTTTCACCTAACAACCCCATAGCTTCAGCCTGTTCAATAGCTATGCGCAGACGTTTAATGGCCAGCGGATATTCCGCACGTACATAAATATAGCCTTCATCTGCACCTATAGCATAACCACAGACAGCCATACCTTCTAATATCTTATGCGGATCGCCTTCTAAGACGCTCCTGTCCATAAATGCACCAGGATCACCTTCATCTGCATTACAGATAACATATTTTTTATCACTTACAGACGCTTTAGCAAACTGCCATTTCATTCCTGTAGGAAATCCGCCGCCGCCACGTCCACGCAGACCTGATTTTTTGATTTCTTCAATAACATCTTCAGGACTCATGGTAGTTACAGCTTTAGCTAAAGCTTCATAACCACCGACAGCAATATATTCTTCAATTTGTTCAGGATTGATAGCGCCGCAATTTTCTAAAACTAACCGATGCTGTTTCTTATAAAAATTGATTTCCGAATAATTAGGTATACTTTCATGAGTAAGCGGTTCATGATAAAGCAACCGTTCAACAATACGGCCCTTAAATAAATGGCTTTCAACTATTTCTTCTACATCCTCAGCTTTTACCTGGCAATAAAAAGTACCTTCAGGATACACTATAACCAGCGGACCATGTTCACAGAAACCATGGCAGCCTGTTTCTACTACCATAACCTCATCGCTCAGGCCTTTAGCTTCAATAGCCCGACTAAAAGCAAGCTGTACTTCCTTTGAACCGGCAGATTTACATCCTGTTCCTCCGCAAATCAGGACG
>ENA-OPTB01001463-OPTB01001463.1-human-gut-metagenome-genome-assembly--contig:-NODE-1463-length-18012-cov-4.821184_pt1 | contig 18012 bp, 10 predicted proteins | sample MGYA00241810_ERZ501911 | MGnify/ENA primary metagenome ERZ501911 (study PRJEB25962, sample SAMEA2042304) | human gut metagenome | biome: human gut; feature: human-associated habitat; material: faeces... | reverse complement strand
TTTAAATAGATTTTGTTTCGTTGACAAAGGTCGGTATTTCGACTGAATTTTATTTGTAAAAATTGGTCAAAATCATGTATTATTCGTTGCATTATATATGCTATTTGTTTCAAAGGATATAAAAATGTCTCATAGCATTATTATTTGCAACGTTGGGGGTAATACAGAAAGAAGATAAACGAGTTTGTGAATCAAGAGCAAATGAGTCTAATCTTTTAGACGCAGATGACGCGGATAATGCGGATTCTTATTTTTTGATCCGTGCTATCCGCGTTATCTGCGTCTGAAAAATTATATGTCATACAGGAATACGCAACGGTTAGCGCATTTCTGTATATTTGATCTTGTCCATGTCTCCGTAGTCGAGGTTTTCACCAGCCATACCCCAGATGAACATATAGTTGCTTGTTCCGGCAGCAGCGTGGATAGACCATTCCGGTGACATGATAGCCTGTTCGTTCTGCATCCATACGATGCGTTCTTCCTGCGGTTCACCCATGAAGTGGCAGATAGCGTTGTCGGCAGGCACGTTGAAGTAGAAGTAAGCTTCCACACGACGGCTGTGAGTATGAGCCGGCATTGTGTTCCATACGCTACCCGGTTTCAGTTCTGTCAATCCCATTTGCAGTTGGCAAGGGCCTTCTTCAAGTACGTTGTTCACAATCAACTGGTTGATGACGCGGTCGTTGCTTTCTTCCATCTTTCCGGCAGCGAAAGAGTTAGCTTTCAGAGAACCTTTGCGTCCGTCGATAGTAATCAACTGAGTCTTGTATTCCTTGTGGGCAGTAGCCGAGTTGATATAGAACTTGGCAGGATTGCTTGAATCTTTGCTCTTGAAAGTCACTTTCTGCTTGCCTCTACCTACGTACAGTGCATCTTTGAATTTCAGTGTGTATTCTTTGCCGTCAACAGTTACGATACCTTCGCCACCAATGTTGATAACCCCCAGCTCGCGACGTTCCAGGAAGAATTTAGCTTTCAGCGGGTCGATAGTTTCCAGTACCAGTTCCTTCGTTGCAGGAACAGCACCACCGAAGATCAGGCGGTCGTACATAGAATAAGTAAGGTTGATTTCGTTCGGAACCATTACTTTTTCCATCAGGAAGCTACTACGCAGGCGGTTTGTATCATACGTTTTCACGTCTTGCGGACTGCAAGCCACTTGCATCTTGTAATTCACCTGGGCAGAAGCAGACATAGCTGCGATACCCAACATCATTGCAATTGCTAATTTTTTCATCTTTCGAATTTTTATTTGGATTATATATTATATACTACTTATTGTCAGTTACGAGTTTTCTACTTATTCCTTATTACTGTTACTGTTCAATGCAGCCTTGGCATCATTTCTAGTCATGCGGATACGGTTGTAGATAGCCATTCCGAGCGCGAGAACTACGAGGATGGCAGGGCCGATAATCTTCAGGCTGTAAGTCAGGTGGAAGATACCCCAGCAGAAAAGACTGGAAGCAAAGTCGAGCGCGCCGCCTTCAAAGCCCGCAGGAATATTCACCGTCGGGTCGCCCGTAGCGGCATATACGTCTTTGGCAGCTAGTGTGAAGAATCCGGCAAGTTCGGTCACGAAATACAGACCTACGATTAATGCTACCAAGCCGATAATAAATGATTTCACCACGTTACCTTTTGTAATAGGCAGAATCATCGGGAACAAGTAGAACATACCTGCCAGGGATGCCAGCGGTAAAAAACGGTTGCCCGGAAGGATAACTGCGAGGAAAATAGTGACAGGAATCAGAAGCAGTGAAACCACCAGCGTAGTCGGATGACCGATTACCAGTGCGGGGCTCATACCAATGCTCAAACCTGTGTTACTCTTATATTTTTTGGCGATAAGTTCGCGGGTAGCATCAGAAATAGGTTTCAAGCCTTCGATGAAAAGACTCGTGATACGGGGAATCAATTCCATTACCGCACCCATCTTGATACCCAGTCCGAGAATGCCCGGAATACTGTCTACCACTTCTTTCCAGCTTCCGCAGCCCAATGCCCCGATAGCGCAACCAATCACGATACCCAGGAACAACGGCTCTCCCATCAGACCGAATTTCTTCTTCATACCTTCCGAGTCGATATTCAGTTTGTCGAATCCCGGAATCATATCGAGCAGTTTGTTGATAACAATAGCGAACGGAACAAAACTTTGGCAGAACGGTTGGGGAATAGAGATACCGTCCATTTTATCATAGAACTTCTGGAAAGCGGGAGCAGTCATATCAGCCATTACCAGCGTAATGATGTAGCAGATGATGGCAGCGAAGAATCCCCAATAGATATTGTCGGAAGCAAAATAAACGATGGCTCCGATAAATGCGAAGTGCCAATAGTTCCAAAGGTCGATATTGACAGTACGTGTTGTCTTGGTAACCAACATAAGGATGTTGACACCCAGGCAAACCGGTATAATGAAAGCACCGACCGAAGTATTGTAGGCTACTGCTGCCGCAGACGGCCAACCCATGTCGAAAATACCCAGTTCCAATCCGTAGATTTCTACCATTTTACTTAGTGCAGGGCCCAGGCTGCTGGTAAGCAACGCTGTCACTACCGACAATCCGACGAAACCGACACCTACTAATAAACCGCTTTTCAGCGCTTTAGCAAATTTAATTCCGATACATACTCCTAAAATTGTGAAAATGACCGGCATCATCACTGCCGCCCCGAGACCGATAATGTACTTGAATACTTCTTCCATTCTGTTCTATTTTTTCTCTGTTTTAAATGATAAATTACTGTGTTTCCCCCAGAGGGTATTAGTTGTAAACCGTGCCAAAAGTACGACCTTTTCCGCTTTCTTCCAAGACGAAAGTATTAATTTATCAGATATTGCATCAAAAATGGACATTTTTGACGTTTGCGTGCACAAAATTAGTCGTTTCCGTGCACGAAAAACAAAAAATGCACCTACTTGATTAAAAAATCCAACCGGCTTTGGAGGAAAAGCACTACTTTCGTACCGTGAAAGACTCGTATGTTTAATCCTTAAAATAACAAACCATGAGACGAACCCTCTTTTCTAAATTTTTTATATTGGCTCTACTGGTCATAATCGCCCTTCCGGCATCCCCACAGCAGGTGGACAGCAAGCTCCCCTGGTCTATACGGATGACTGAATCGGAGATGATACGCTATCCTGAATCCTGGCAGCTCGATTTCCAGCCGAAGTTGAAGTGGGATTATTGCCACGGACTCGAATTGGGAGCCATGCTCGACGTTTATGACACGTATGGCGACAAGAAAATTCGCGATTATGCCATCGCGTACGCAGATACGATGGTACACGAAGACGGTTCGATTACCGCTTATAAATTAACCGATTACAGTCTCGACCGCATCAACTCGGGAAAGATTCTTTTCCGTATCTACGAACAGACGAAGAATCCTAAATATAAGAAAGCCCTTGATTTGCTTTACAGCCAGTTTGAAGGACAGCCCCGCAATGAGGACGGCGGTTTCTGGCACAAGAAGATTTATCCGCATCAGATGTGGCTGGACGGACTTTATATGGGTGCTCCTTTCTATGCGGAATATGCGTTCCGCAACAATCTTCCGCAGGCCTATGCGGATGTTATCAATCAGTTTGTCACTTGTGCCCGTCATACATACGACCCCAAAAACGGTCTTTACCGTCACGCTGCCGATGTAAGCCGCACCGAACGCTGGGCAGACCCCGTGACCGGACAGTCCAAACACAGTTGGGGACGTGCTATGGGTTGGTATGCCATGGCTTTGGTAGACGCACTGGAATTTATCCCGAAGCATGAAGCCGGAAGAGATTCACTGCTCGCTATCCTGGATAATATTGCCGTTCAAGTGAAGAAACTGCAAGACCCGAAGACGGGCGGATGGTATCAGGTGCTCGACAAGAGTGGCGAAAAAGGTAATTATCTCGAATCATCCTGTTCTGCCATGTTTATTTATTCCTTATTCAAGGCAGTGCGCCTGGGATATATTGATAAATCGTATCTCGATGTGGCATTGAAAGGCTACAAAGGTTTCTTGGAGAATTTTATCGAAGTGGATAAAGACGGATTGGTTACCATCACCAAAGCCTGTGCCGTAGCCGGACTGGGCGGAAAGGTTTACCGTTCCGGTGATTATGATTATTATATCAATGAAACGATCCGTAATAATGACCCCAAAGCAGTAGGGCCTTTTATCATGGCGAGCTTGGAATACGAACGCTTACAAAAGTAATTTCTACCGATGAAAAGGACTATTTTTAAAGGAATGATGGTGTTTCTCCTGTTGAGTGCAGCAGGAACATCGGTCTTTTCGCAACAACAGCAACGCAAAGACACGTTAGTCGTCACACGTGACGGGACAGGAGATTACCGCAATATTCAGGAAGCAGTGGAAGCTGTCCGCGCTTTTATGGACTACACGGTGACTATCTATATAAAGAACGGTACATACAAGGAAAAACTGGTGATTCCCTCTTGGGTGAAGAACGTACAGTTGGTAGGCGAAGATGCAGAAAAGACGATTATCACGTACGATGACCATGCCAATATCAACAAAATGGGAACATTCCGCACCTATACCGTCAAGGTGGAAGGCAATGACATCACTTTCAAAGACCTGACGATTGAGAACAATGCCGCTCCTTTGGGACAGGCAGTAGCCCTTCACACCGAAGGCGACCGCCTGATGTTTGTAAACTGCCGCTTCCTTGGCAATCAGGATACTATCTATACAGGTGCGGAAGGCGCCCGCCTTTTATTCACCAACTGCTATATAGAAGGTACTACCGACTTTATTTTCGGCCCTTCTACCGCACTTTTTGAATATTGCGAACTGCACAGCAAGCGTGATTCGTACATCACTGCCGCTTCAACTCCTCAAAATGAAGAATTCGGCTATGTCTTTAAGAACTGCAAACTGACTGCTGCTCCGGGAGTGAAAAAGGTATATTTAGGTCGTCCCTGGCGTCCTTACGCCGCTACGGTGTTCATTAACTGTGAGTTTGGCAACCATATCCGCCCTGAAGGATGGCATAACTGGAAGAATCCAGAGAATGAAAAGACAGCCCGTTATGCCGAATTTGGAAATACAGGTGACGGCGCAGAGACTTCCGGGCGTGTCACATGGGGGAAACAGCTCACAAAAAAGGAAGCATTGAGGTACACACCGGAGAATATCTTTAAGGAAAGTAGCAACTGGTATCCTTATAAGTAGAAACATTAGCGCTTTTGACAGGTTCTACGGTGCGAAATAGTTGTTTCCTGCCTTGAACCATCAGTAACGTTACTTGGAACTTTTGTTTTTATTGCTTGAAACTGTTGTTTCCATTACTTGAAACCGGAGTTTCATAGGCTTGAAACTAAAGTTTCTATTGCTTGAAACTAGAGTTTCATCAGTAGGAAACTAAAGTTTCAGACGCTTGAAACTAATAGTTTCCCTGCTTGAAACAAAGTGTTTCAAGGCATTGAACACTTTCTTCCGTTAAGGATAAGCAAACTAGGAAACGGGAGAAATGTTACTTCCGGTAGCGTTTGAGAATGAAGAAATAAAGAAGGTCGGGAAGCGGTGATAGGTGATAGGTTGGGTGATAGGTTGAAAAACAACCTATCACCGCTTGAAACTTCGATGAATAGGGCGTTTGAAGGATGCTGGTGATAGGTGAAAGAGAAAAATGATTTTTTATTATAGGGAGTAGTATAGAGAAAATGAAAGAAAATAGAAGTAAATTAGTACTGTTGTTGGCGGTTGCTTTTATCTTTTGCTCTGCATTTCGTGCGGACAAACCTGCCGTAACTATCTTTATGATAGGGGATTCGACTATGGCCAACAAGAAATTGGATGGTGGAAATCCTGAACGCGGTTGGGGAATGGTACTTCCCGGATTCTTCTCCGAAGACATACGGATAGACAATCATGCCGCCAACGGTCGAAGTTCCAAGAGTTTTATCAGCGAAGGACGCTGGGAAAAAGTAATTTCTAAAGTGAAGAAAGGGGATTATGTCTTTATCCAGTTCGGACACAACGATGAAAAGGCGGATTCCACCCGCCACACCGAGCCGGGAACCACTTTCGACGACAATCTCCGCCGCTATGTAAACGAAACCCGTGCCAAAGGCGGCATCCCTGTATTGTTCAATTCCATTGTCCGTCGTAATTTCGTTCAACCGCAAGATGCTTCCATCGCTAAAGATGTCCGCCGGACACCGGGGGAAACGAAACAACCCAAAGAAGGAACAGTCTTGTTCGACACTCATGGAGCTTATCTGGATTCTCCGCGCAATGTGGCAAAGGAGCTTGGAGTCGTATTTATTGATATGAATAAAATAACGCATGACCTGGTGGAAGGGCTCGGGTCGGTAGAATCAAAGAAACTCTTCATGTTCGTCGAATCCAATCAGGTTCCCGCTTTTCCGAAAGGCCGTGAAGACAATACCCACTTGAATGTCTACGGAGCACGAACCATCGCAGGTCTGGCTGTTGATGCTATCGGCAGGGAAATCCCCGAACTGGCAAAATATATCCGTCATTACGATTATGTAGTGGCGCAAGACGGTAGCGGTGATTTCTTCACCGTACAGGAAGCAATCAATGCCGTTCCCGACTTCCGTAAAAATATCCGTACTACGATTCTTGTCCGCAAAGGCACTTACAAAGAAAAGATAATCATCCCTGAAAGTAAGATTAATATCTCCTTGATTGGAGAAGACGGTGCAGTGCTGACTCATGATGATTTCGCCAGTAAGAAAAATGTATTCGGCGAAAACATGGGAACTTCCGGTTCATCCAGTTGCTATATCTACGCTCCGGACTTCTATGCGGAGAATATCACATTCGAGAACTCGTCCGGATCCGTAGGACAAGCCGTCGCCTGCTTCGTTTCTGCCGACCGTGCATTCTTCAAGAACTGCCGCTTCTTAGGTTTCCAAGACACCCTGTACACTTACAGCAAACAGAGCCGCCAATATTACGAAGACTGCTACATCGAAGGAACCGTCGATTTTATCTTCGGCTGGTCTACCGCTGTCTTCAACCGCTGCCATATCCATAGCAAGCGTGACGGCTATGTGACCGCCCCTTCTACCGACAAAGGAAAAAAATACGGCTATGTCTTTTACGACTGCAAGCTCACCGCTGAACTGGAAGCCACGAAAGTATATCTGTCCCGTCCCTGGCGTCCATATGCGCAAGCCGTATTTATCCGTTGCGAACTGGGCAGACATATTCTTCCCGAAGGATGGAACAACTGGGGAAAAAAGGAAAACGAGAAAACTGCCTTTTACGCCGAATACGAAAGCCGTGGCGAAGGAGCCAACCCCAAAGCGCGTGCCGCTTTCTCCCGTCAGTTGAAGAATTTAAAAGGATATGAGATGAAAACAGTTCTGGCAGGGGATGATGGTTGGAATCCGGTAGAAGAGGGGAATAAGTTGTTGGATGTAAGACGTTGACTGATTAGCTCAAACTATTATCCGATACATTATAATTAGTTGCAAGTTTTTTATTATCTTTGTTTCTATAAAACATTCTTTGAAAAGAAAGGAGAAATGACGGATGAAAAGAAATGAGATTGTAGATATGATACGCAACATCCTTCGGCAGGTAGCTCCCAATGCCCAAACCATACTTTATGGTTCGGAAGCTCGTGGGGATGCACGTCCGGATAGCGATATTGATTTGCTTATTTTGGTGGATGAGCCACAGCTTACTCCCGAACGTGAGCAGGAAATTATTCGTCCTCTATATGAATTGGAAGTAAAGTCGGGGGTTATTATCAGCCCTATGATTATGTTGCGTAAGTTATGGGAAAATCGTCCTTTTCAGACACCTTTTTCTCTGAACGTAATGAATGAGGGGATTGTATTATGAAACAGGAATTATCGCCCGAACATCGTATTGCCTTGGTGCAATATCGCTTTGAACGAGCTTATCTGACATTAAAAGAAGCCCGCTATATGCGTAAAGGAGACTTCTTTAATGCAGCTATTAATCGTCTTTATTATGCCTGCTTTTATGCAGCTACTGGTTTATTGATTGCAAGAGGTATTGATGCCGGTACTCATAACGGAGTAAAAACGATGTTGTCTTTTCATTTTGTACGTACTAATTTGCTAAGTTTGGAGCATGGCAGTACATATAGCAATTTGTTTGACAAACGCCACAGTGGAGATTATGAAGATTTCGCTTATTGTGATGCGGCGTTGGTGGATTATCTTTTACCTCGTGCAGAAGCTTTCATTAAAGCCGTAGAGACTTTGGCACAAGAGTAAGTACGTTAATACAAAACTTCTTATATCTATTCCCATATTTCTACTCTGTATTATTCTTGTATTAAAAAAATATATATATCTTTGTCGCACGCTTTCTGCCCATCAGCGAGATGGAATAGGCAGAAAGCGGTTTTTATTTCTAAACGGAGTAAAGACGTATTATCTCTCACTTTCGAAAACTTAGCACTTTTCATGCAAAGAGAGATGATACGGCAGATACTCCACGCGAATGGCTATGTATCAACATATCGCTTAAAGATGTGTTATATATAAACGATTGGCGTGGGTGTCTGTTGTTATCATTATCTTTTGCAAAGGTTTGCTAAGGCCTCGAAAGTGGATATATGATACAACAGCATTCATGCCTTTCTTATATCCGGTCGGTCTTTCGTTTTCCGTAGAATGACCCTACCACCATAGCCCGCCGATTGGGAATCTGAAAGCATGAATGCTTCTTCTATCATTCAATATACTGTTATTTACTCTTTATTGTTAAACACTTAAAAACAAACACTATGTCAGAAATGATTAGTTTGGAAGCGGCTGCCCAAAAGTATGGAGTTAAGAAAGAAACCATTCGTCTGTGGGTAGAATTGGAGAAATTTGAAGGAACTCGTAAAAGAGAGGACGAAGTATGGGTAGACGATAAGATACTTGAAGAATACTTGGTCTGGCGAAAGACATGTCGGATTTCGGTAGATTATCTGGATGATTTGGAAATGTTTTGTTATAATCAGACTACTATGAACGATATGTATCGTGAAGCCATAAAAGTGCAGAAGATGAAAATAGACCATCTACAAAGGAAAATAACCGAATTAGAAAAGATCTCGGAAGTGCTTGACATGGAATTGGAACGGGTTCATGAAATCGAAAGAGCCGTTATATCAAGCTTGGATGAATCTTTGGCTTCCCGAATAACCAATTGGATGGTACAGTTATGGAGAAGACGCTTCTCGTTCAAACAAGGTAATTAAATGACGGAATGACTTGATTCTGTTAAATAGCAGATAAAAGATAGTATTGGAATGCTGTTATTTTTCTATCTTTACGCCACAGAACCGCGTAAATATGATGAAGAAAACCTTAATTTCAGTGATTCTATTGCTGGCTGTCGTGTTCATGACACATGCGCAGCAACATTGCTTTTTTACCCATTATTCTACTGAAGATGGATTATCACAAAATACGGTGATGAACATCTTGCAGGATCATAAAGATAACCTTTGGTTTGCCACTTGGGATGGAATTAACCGTTTCAACGGATACACGTTCAAGACATACAAGGCACGTCAGGGGAATTACATCAGTCTGACAAACAACCGGGTGGATCGTATGTATGAAGACCGTTACGGTTTCCTCTGGCTATTGACCTATGATAACCGTGTACATCGTTTCGACCCGAAAACGGAGACTTTTGAACAAGTGCCTGCCGCGGGAGAAGAGGGGAGTGCATTCAATGTACATACCGTCGAAGTGATGCCGGACGGAACAGTGTGGTTGCTGACTGAAAATGACGGAGCGATCCGTATCCTTACCCATCCGGACGAGAACAATCGTCTGACATGGGATATTTATTCCAGTAAAACGGAATTATTCCCTTCCTTGCATGTTTTCAAAGTTCATCAGGATAATGCAGGCAACGACTGGCTGCTGACAGACAACGGACTCGGCATGATTCGTCCCGGAGAAAAAGAGCCTGTTTCTTATTTTACGGAGACTAAGGGAAAGTTCGGCGGCATGAACCAGGCTTTCTATGCCGTACAGGAGCGTGATGAAGATATCTGTTTCGCTTCGGATCATGGCCGTATCTGGTCGTATCAGAAAGGAAGCGGAGAATTTACGTTGCTCGAACTTCCTACAAAAGGACGAATCACTTCCATTCATATGGTTTCGCCGGATATGTCGGTCGTTACTACGGATTCGGACGGTTTCTTTACCTATAATCTGAGAACGAAGGCATCGGTACATTATTCATTCCTGACATGCAGGGAGTTGCCTGCGAAGCCGATTCTTTCCGCTTATGTAGACCGCTCCTCGGAAGTGTGGTTCGAGCAGGAAGAACCGGGCGTGGTGGCTCATTTCAATCCTGCCACCGGAGTGGTGACACGCGAGCGGATTCTTATCGAATATAGCAATCCCGAACGTTCGCGTCCGGCCTTCCATATCCATGAAGATGTGAACGGCTACCTCTGGGTACATCCGTATGGGGGCGGATTCTCTTATTTTGACCCTCAGAAGAAGCGGCTGGTTCCTTTTTATAACGGGTTGGGCAGCCGTGACTGGCGTTTCTCCAATAAGATTCACTCGGCTTTCTCCGACAAACAGGGAAATCTGTGGATGTGTACCCATTCCAAAGGCTTGGAAAAGGTGACTTATCGCAATGTACCTTTTTCGATGATGACTCCCGTGCCGCAGGAATATGAATCGCTTCATAATGAAATACGTGCCCTCTGTGAAGATAATCTGGGCAATCTGTGGGTAGGCGTGAAGGACGGCCTGCTCCGTTTGTATGATGCTGACAGAACGTATAAGGGGTATCTGACGGAAAGCGGCGTTGTCTCTACTACCGGTACTCCGATGACGGGGACAGCCTATTTTGTCATTCAGGATTCGAAAGGGATTATCTGGATTGCTACAAAAGGAGACGGACTTGTCCGTGCCGAGTCAACCTCTTCTTCGGGAATGTCGTACAAGCTCACCCGCTATCTTCATCATGAGGATGATATGTATAGTTTGAGTGATAACAATGTGTATTGTGTGTACGAAGACCATAACGGACGGATTTGGGCGGCTACCTTTGGCAGCGGTATCAATTATCTCACGGAGAATGAGGACGGAAAGGTCATGTTTATCAATCACCGTAACAATCTGAAAGGGTATCCTATCGACCCCTGCTACAAGGCCCGTTTTATCACTTCCGACAATAATGGCCGCCTGTGGGTGGGGACGACTACGGGAGCCGTAGCCTTTGACGAGAATTTCAAGAAGCCGGAAGAGGTGCAGTTCTACCATTTCTCCCGTATGCCGAACGATACGCAAAGCCTGAGTAACAATGATGTGCACTGGATTATCCCCACAAAGAATAAGGAGCTTTATCTGGCTACTTTTGGTGGCGGGCTCAACAAACTGGTATCTATCAGTGAGGACGGCCACGGGACGTTCAAGTCTTACTCGGTGCAGGACGGGCTTCCTTCGGACGTGCTGCTTTCTATCCGTGAGGATAATAAGCAGAATTTGTGGATGAGTACCGAGAATGGAATCTGTAAGTTCGTTCCGTCCGGTGAACGGTTTGAGAGTTATGATGAGCGTAGCATTACTTTTCCGGTGCGGTTTAGTGAGGCGGCTTCCGCGTTGACGGCGAAAGGCAGCATGCTTTTCGGGGCAAGTGGCGGAGTTTTTATATTCAATCCAGATTCTATCCGCAAGAGCAGTTATGTTCCGCCTGTCGTATTCTCCAAATTGATGGTAACCAATGAAGAGATTGTGCCCGGTGATAAATCGTTGTTGCGGGTGGATATCGATGATACGGAGCAATTGGTGCTTTCGCACAAAGAGAATATTTTTTCAGTCCAGTTTGCGGCACTCGATTATACGAATCCGCAGAATGTGCAATACGCTTATATTCTGGACGGATTTGAAAAACAGTGGACGTTTGCTGACAAGCAACGTAACGTGACATATACGAATCTTCCGAAAGGGGAGTACGTGCTTCGTGTACGTTCTACAAACAGCGACGGTGTGTGGGTGGATAACGAGCGTACGCTGAATATTGTCATCCTTCCCTCTTTTTGGGAGACTCCGGTAGCGTATGTGCTTTATGTGCTGTTTATCCTGATTATCATTCTTGTGGCGGTTTATATCCTGTTCACCATTTACCGGTTGAAGCATGAAGTGTCCGTCGAACAGCAGATTTCGGATATAAAGCTGCGTTTCTTTACCAATATTTCCCACGAACTCCGCACGCCGCTTACGCTGATAGCGGGGCCTGTGGAACAAGTCCTGAAGAATGACAAATTGCCGGCGGATGCCCGTGAGCAGTTGGTGGTGGTAGAACGGAACACCAACCGTATGCTTCGTCTTGTCAATCAGATTCTGGACTTCCGCAAGATTCAGAACAAGAAGATGAAGATGCAGGTGCAGCGAGTGGATGTCGTGCCTTTTGTACGCAAGGTGATGGATAACTTCGAAGCCGTTGCCGAGGAGCACCGGATTGATTTCCTGTTTGAGACGGAGAAGCAGCACCTTTACCTTTGGGTGGATGTGGATAAGTTGGAAAAGATTGTGTTTAACCTGCTTTCCAATGCCTTCAAATATACGCCGAACGGGAAGATGATTACGATTTTCATCCGTGAAGACGAGAATACCGTTTCTATCGGTGTGCAGGATCAGGGCATCGGTATTGCCGAGAATAAGAAGAAATCGCTGTTTGTCCGTTTTGAGAATCTGGTGGATAAGAATCTTTTCAATCAGGCTAGTACGGGCATCGGGCTTTCGCTGGTGAAGGAGCTTGTGGAAATGCACAAGGCTACCATCTCCGTCGATAGCCATTTGGGAGAAGGAAGTTGTTTCAAGGTTGATTTCCTGAAAGGGAAAGAGCATTATGACGAAGAAGTGGAATTTATCCTTGAGGACGCGGAAGTTCCGGCGAGGATGGGGCAGGTGGTGGATATAGCCAATGCATCGCTCCAGTCTGAAACTTTGGTGGCAGCAGACGGTAGGGGAGTTGAGGAATCGCCTTCGGAGAAAGAAACGTCGGCGGAAGATAACTCCAAAGAACTGATGTTGTTGGTTGAAGATAATCAGGAATTGCGTGAGTTCCTGCGCAGCATATTTACTCCGATGTACAGGGTGGTGGAAGCTGCCGATGGAATGGAAGGTTGGAGCAAGGCGTTGAAGTATTTGCCGGATATTATTATCAGTGATGTGATGATGCCCGAAAAAGACGGTATCGAGATGACGCGGGAACTGCGTGCGGATATGACGACCAGCCATATACCTATTATCCTGCTTACCGCCAAGACTACTATCGAAAGTAAATTGGAAGGACTGGAGTACGGTGCGGATGATTATATCACGAAGCCTTTCAGCGCTACGTACCTGCAAGCCCGTGTGGAAAACCTGTTGATGCAGCGCAAGAAGTTGCAGAACTTCTATCGGGACAGCCTGATGCATATCAATATGTCCGCTGTCCCCGAAAATTTGCCTGTATCGGCAGAGGTTGTATCAGGGGAAGCAAACTCAGTTGAATTGAGTCAGGGAGCGCAAACTCAGCCTCAACCTACTGTTCCCGATATGTCTCCCAACGACCGTAAGTTTATGGATAAACTGGTGGAACTGATGGAACAGAATATGGATAATGGTGACTTGGTAGTAGATGATTTGGTACGTGAACTGGCTGTCAGCCGTTCGGTATTCTTCAAGAAACTGAAAACACTAACCGGACTGGCGCCTATCGAGTTTATCAAGGAAATCCGTATTAAGCGTGCCACCCAACTAATTGAAACCGGAGAGTTTAATATGACGCAGATTTCATATATGGTCGGAATCAACGACCCGCGTTATTTCAGCAAATGCTTCAAGGCGCAGGTGGGTATGACGCCGACAGAATATAAGGAGAAAGTGGGCAGGTAATTGCATAATAATTATGTTATAAATCAAAAGAGGGACGGACTTTGTAAAAGTCTTGTCCCTCTTTGGTAGTATCTTTTTGTTTATTCTATTTTTTAGGATATAAGTGATTCACCAAGCTATTCATATACATTTCCAAATTCGTATATTCCGGACTCAAAGTGTATTTTGCTCCGTCTGAGGGATCGTTAGGATTCAGGTTATGTTTCTTTTCCCATTCGTCGGGGATACCGTCACCGTCTGAATCAGTCAAAGCCGGTTCTGATTTGTATTCAGGCCATCCGCCTACATCGGACGGCTGGTCGATCATTCCGTTCGTACTTCCGTGCGAACCTTCATAGGTATAAGTTCCTTTGCGTGTCTCTTCTACGATACGTTGGTCTACGGCATCACGGCGATAGGAAGCGCCTGCAAACTGGAGAACATCCTTATAGGCTTTCTTTGCCGGTTGCAGGGAAGTGTGTTCGGCTATATCAAATGCTTTCCCGGATAATACTTCTTTGTCGGTTGCGAAGTCCTTTTTGATGACCAAGCCGTAAGAGTTGTCCCTGTTTACTTTGTAAAGGGCTTCTCTTTGCTTGTCCGTCAGTTTCGGGCAAGTCGGATCCATGTAATTGCCATTGAAGTAGAATACGCCGTGAACGCCTGCTTCATTGTTATTCTTGCCGTCGTCGGCATAAGCGGTGAACAGGCGTTTGAAAGAGCCTTTCGTTGTGCTGAAAGGGCCGGGCTTGTAGTAGTTGTTGATAAAGTTGTAAGATCCCCCTTCGCCGGCGTACGCTCCGTCGCTCCCGTAGTTGTATATCACGTTATTGAACAGTTCCACCTTCTCATTTTCCGGTTTTCCGGTGTAGCGGCTTCCGCAAAGGCGGGGAGTGCGGTTGGTATGATGGGCGAGCAGGTTATGATGGAAACTGGCAGGTTGTCCGCCCCAAATGCCACCGTAACCGTGCGCTCCTTTCTCATGGATGGAGTTGGCGAGACTTTCGCTGATAAGGCACCATTGGAGAGTGAAGTTGCTGTTATCGTAGAAAGTGGCGCATTCGTCCGTACACCAACTCATGGAACAATGGTCAATGATGATGTTCTTGTGAGCTTTCGTTCCGTTCATGGCATCGTCACCTTTCTGCTTGATGTCTACTCCCATTCGTGAACGGATGAAGCGGACAATCACATTGTCTGCCTGAATGGAGAATGTGTAATTTTTTAGGCAGATACCATCTCCGGGAGCAGTTTGTCCCGCGATGGTTACATCACCGTTATTCAGTTTCAGTGCCTTTTGCAGTTCGATGATACCGCTGACGGCAAAGACAATGGTACGGGGGCCTTTCTTGCTGACTGCCCAGCGGAAAGTTCCTTCGGAGCCGTCGTCGGCCAATGAGGTAACTGTGTAGACTGCGCCGCCGGCTCCGCCGGTGGTATACTTTCCGGCTCCGTCGGCACCAGGGAAAGCTGCTACTTTGCTACGGTCGGGAACGGGATACTCTTTCGTTGTCTTTTCACCCGAAACGGTCGGTTGCATGGCTTGTCCCAACAGGGGAAAAGCCAGTACAAAGCTACAGATTGCTATTATATTCTTTTTCATTCTTACTTATCTTTTAGGCTTCGAATTTACTAAAATTATTCCACAACGCTACCACCTGCTGCACCATTTACCATGATTTCGTGCACCAGGCTGTTAAGGTACATTTCCAGGTTGGTGTACTTTCCGTTTTTGTCGATAGTCGTTTCTTTACCATCGGCCGATTTCTTGGGATTTAAGCCATATTCTTCTTCCCAGTAATCGGGGATACCGTCACCATCCGTATCTTTTACGTTTGCGTTAGTCACGGATTTCAGTACATTGTAAGGGTCGCTAACTCCTAAAGCGGCACAAGCGTCTGACGGGTAGTTGATATATCCTCTTTTGTTCTGTGAGTAACCGGAAAGACTGCTCCACTTACTGGCGTCACCCGTACTGCTTGCAGCCCTGTTTTTTACGTCACTGATTATTAATTCATCGACTTTATCACGATAGTTGCTGGCTCCTGCGTATGACATAATGCGTTCATAAGCCATATCTGCTGTGTGGGTTGTTACTTTGCCTGCTTCAACTACCGGTGAATTTGATTTAATCTCGGTATGTTGCTCCCACAGTCCGGTGGTTCCGCAATTTTTGTTGTCCATTTGTGCAAATACGCCTTTTGTCCAGTTGTCATTGCTTACTTCGGTATTGCCTGCTACCTTGTTTCCGTTGATATAGAACTTGCCCCAGGTTTGAAGCCATTTGGCATAAGCCGCACCGGAGTAATCAACCGGATATACGTCCGGCTTGGCGATGCGGTAAGCACGGTCTGCCTTATCGGTATCGTCGGTACCGGGCCCTGATTTGTAGTAGTTGTTCACGATGTTGACATGCTGGGCTTCGCCGCCGTAACAGCCTTCACCACCCCAGTTGTAGTAAACGTTGTTGCGCATATCGACGCGCTCCCCGTCGTTGTTGTTCAATGCCAATGTCGTGTAGCGCGGACCAAGGCGTGGAACACGGCTTTCACAGTGGGCTATCAGGTTGTGATGGTAAGATGCGTAGTTTCCACCCCAGTTGCCACCATATCCGTGTGCGGCGAATTTGCCATTGCCGGCTGCCGCTATCTTTACGTCAGTGACACGCAGGGCTTGAGAAGCAATGCACCATTGCACGGTAGAGTTTTGCATACCATAGACAGACAGGCATTCGTCGCTTCCCCAGCTTACAGAACAGTGGTCGATGATAATATTCTGTTTGTCGCATCCGCCCAATCCGTCGCAGTCCACGTCTTTGTTGCCGGGACGGAAACGTATGAAGCGGATAATAACGTTGTTGGAATTGATGGTGAAAGGATGACTGGCTATACAGATACCACCCGGTGAGGTTTGTCCGGCAATAGTCAGGTTGTCTTTCTGTGTTTTCAGTTCCGCTTTCAGATAGATAGTACCTGATACGTCGAATACAATCGTTTTCGGGCCGTCTTGTTTCATTGCCCAGCGCAGCGTTCCGCTGGTGCTTCCGCTTGCGTCGTCGTCAAGACTGGTCACATGGTAGACTTTACCGCCACGTCCGCCGGTGGTGTTGCGTCCATGACCTTCGGCATAAGGGAAAGCAAGAAGTTCACCGTAATCCAATTGTTTGATATCGGAAGATGAACCACCGGAATTGTTGGTTCCTCCGTCAAGATCGTCTGTCGGATCATTGGAAGAACACGATGCTGTACATATTCCTGTCATGCCGAATAATATGGCTAAGCAGAACAAGGATATTTTCTGTTTCATAATCTTTTGAAGTGTTTGGGGATATAAAGAATCTTATTTGTCAGGATATAAGTTTTCTACCAGGCTGTTGAGGTAAACCTCCAGATTGGTGTATACTTTGCTCAATGTGTATTTAGCACCGTCGGCAGCACTTTTCGGATTCAGACCGTGAGCGGTTTCCCATTCATCGGGGATACCGTCGCCGTCTGTATCTTTCGGGCCTTCTTCTTTGGGGTATTCGGGCCAGCCACCTACGTCGGTTGCTTTGTCAATAAGGCCATATTCACTGCCATTGCTACCATTGGCTGTATAATTTCCGTTGATAACATTAGCAATGATGCGTTTGTCCACATCGTCATACTTTAAGGAAGCGCCGGCATATTTTAAGACTGAATTGTAAGCGTCTTTGGCCGACTGGGTAAATTCGGATGCGTCTTCACCAATTGTAAATTCACTATTTGATTGAATTGCTGTTTTTCCTCCATTGGGAAGTGGCGCTGTTTCCGTTTCATTAGGTTGTAATCCTATCCAGTTGTCATTGTTTACGGAAGTAAGCAAAGACTGATATTCTGATTTCAAATCAGGACATGTACCGTCGAAGTAGTTTCCTTTCAGGTAAAAGCTACCCCATACTCCCAAGACATTTTTATTTGAACCGTCATCACCGTTCGGTTGGAAAATACGGTTTACAATGTTTTTCTTGGTGTTGGTAGCAGGCCCGGGTTTATAGTAGTTGTTTACAAAATTGTAACTTCCGCCTTCTCCGGCATAACCACCATTGGTCGGCCCCCAGTTGTAGAATACATTATTGCGTAAATCAACTTTCTCGTTCTCCGGTTTTCCGGTGTAGCGGCTTCCGCAAAGG
>ENA-OPTB01001459-OPTB01001459.1-human-gut-metagenome-genome-assembly--contig:-NODE-1459-length-18031-cov-4.320761_pt1 | contig 18031 bp, 8 predicted proteins | sample MGYA00241810_ERZ501911 | MGnify/ENA primary metagenome ERZ501911 (study PRJEB25962, sample SAMEA2042304) | human gut metagenome | biome: human gut; feature: human-associated habitat; material: faeces... | reverse complement strand
CCTGCTACACCGCCGGCTGCAAAATACAGCACATTGATTTCGGGGTGTGAAGCCAGCATTTCTTTGACTTTTTCATAACTTTCATTATCATCATCATGATTTTCTATTGTTTCCACGATATGAATACGTTCGCCCTTTTCGGAAAGCGTTGAAGTGAAACCCTCGATACGATCGGAGTGACAGAGTACATGTGACGAACCGGTTACAATACCAATATGAATTTCCCCGAATGTCATCAGAGAAACCAGTCCGGCAGCAGTCTGTCCGGACAGGCGGTAATTACTTCCGACATATGCGATCCTGCGGGACAGAATATCGGTGTTTACGGTAATGACCGGAATGTTCATTTCTGTGAGGCGGTCGATTTCCGCGGCAATATATAAAGAATTGAATGGTGCGATAACTAATCCGTTGATGCCTTCCGCAAGCAGTGCTTCCATGGTATTAAACTGTTCGGTCTCATCAAATGGAACCTGACGGATAAGAACGGTGAAATTATAGGCAGATAATTCTTTTGCTTTGGCATTTACGCCTTCAAGGACTTCACTGAAAAAAGGATTGGAATCGGGAAATAAAATAACACCGATTTTCAGATTCTTTTTCTGTGCAGCAAGCATCAGTCCTGCTTTGTTGGGTTTATAGTTTAATTTTTCTGCAATTTCACGTACACGGGCTGCAGTATTGGCATTGACGGAACCGCGGTTGTTTAGCCCACGGTCAACCGTCCCGCGAGAACCCCCTGCCATTTCAGCAATCTGTTTTATAGTGGCCATGTCGTTCCCCCTTGTTGAATTTTTCCTGAATAACTCTTACAAGGGTAGCATTGATAAGGTAAAATGTCAATTGAAATACAGAAAATGTGTGCGTGCACGACAAGAGCGGGGAAAGTTACTGTACGCTTTCCACAAAATAAGCGCAACCGGTTTGGAAGAAATCACGAAAAAGAGAAAAAATTTCGGAAAACAGTTGAAAATATCAGCGTATCGTTGTAGGATATGAGTAGAAACGTGCACGAGCACAAAATTAACATTTCAGAATTGAGGGTTATCATGAATTACATAGGAATTGATCTGGGAACTTCTGCTGTTAAACTTCTTTTGATGGAGGGCAGTGGAAAAATTTTAAAGATCGTCAGTCGTGAATATCCAATCTGTTTCCCAAAACCGGGATGGTCGGAGCAGAATCCGTATGACTGGTTTACACAGTCAATGGATGGACTGAAGGAATTGCTGGATGGTACAGACAGGAGTCTGGTAGCCGGCATCAGCTTTGGCGGACAGATGCATGGACTTGTAGCACTGGACGATAAGGATGAAGTGATTCGTCCGGCAATTCTCTGGAACGACGGAAGGACGACAAAAGAGTGCGATTATTTAAATCAGGTAATTGGGAAGGAACGTCTTTCTGCATACACAGCCAATATTTCATTTACCGGATTTACTGCGCCGAAAGTACTCTGGATGAAAAACAATGAACCGGAGAATTTTGCAAAGATTCATAAAATTATGCTGCCAAAGGATTATTTGGCATTTCGCCTGAGCGGCAATTACAGTACGGATGTATCGGATGCGTCCGGAACACTGTTCTTTGATGTAAAGAATCGCTGCTGGTCAGAAGAAATGTGTGAGATCTGCAGTATTAAAACAAGCTGGCTTCCAAAAGTATACGAAAGTTATGAAGAAGTTGGAACGCTGCTTCCGGAACTGGCGAAGGAACTCGGCGTATCGGATCAGGTAAAAATTGTAGCCGGAGCCGGAGACAATGCGGCAGCAGCTGTGGGAACCGGAACCGTTGGAGATGGTGCATGTAACATTTCTTTGGGAACGAGCGGAACCGTATTTATTTCTTCCGATAAATTCGGAGTGGACGAAAATAATGCACTGCATTCGTTCGACCATGCGGATGGAAGTTATCATCTGATGGGCTGCATGCTTTCCGCAGCATCCTGTAATAAATGGTGGATGGATGATATTATCGGCACAAAGGATTATGGCGCAGAACAGGAAAATATTACGAAGCTTGGAGAAAACCATGTATTTTTCCTTCCATATCTGATGGGGGAGAGGTCTCCGCACAATGATCCGAATGCAAGAGGTACTTTTATCGGTCTGACCATGGATACTACCAGAGCGGATATGACACAGGCGGTACTCGAAGGTGTGGCATTTGCCTTAAGAGATTCTTTTGAGGTGGCACGTTCACTCGGCATTCATATTGCCCGTACCCGTATTTGCGGTGGAGGAGCAAAGAGTCCGCTATGGAAGAAGATTGTGGCAAATGTGCTCAATATTCCGGTAGATATTCCGGAAAATGAACAGGGACCGTCAATGGGTGGCGCAATGCTTGCAGCAGTAGCTTGTGGAGAATACCCGACCGTCCGCGATGCAGCAGAGGCAATTGTAAAACTGACCGATACGGTAGAACCGGAACCGGAGCTTGCAGCAAAATATGAAGAGCGTTATCAGAAGTTCCGTAAGATTTATCCGGCATGCAGGGATCTGTTTTTGGAACTTGCAAAATAAAATCATATCATCGTATCTAACAAAAAATTAAAATGATTACATACAACAAGGAGGCAAAATCATGATTAATATTCCAGAAGTAAAAGTAGGTATCGTTGCAGTCAGCCGTGACTGTTTCCCGGAGTCTCTTTCCGTAAACCGCAGAAAGGCGCTGATCAAAGCATATACAGACAAGTATGATGCAAAGGATATTTATGAGTGTCCGGTCTGCATCGTAGAGAGTGAAATTCATATGGAGCAGGCGCTGGCAGATATTAAAGCAGCAGGATGCAATGCGCTGTGTGTATACCTTGGAAACTTCGGACCGGAAATTTCCGAGACCATGCTTGCAAAATATTTTGATGGACCAAAGATGTTTGTTGCAGCAGCAGAGGAGTCCCAGAACAATCTGGTTCAGGGACGTGGAGATGCATACTGCGGTATGTTAAATGCAAGTTACAACTTAAAACTTCGCAATGTCGGTGCTTACATTCCGGAATATCCGGTTGGAGATGCAGAGGATTGCGCAGATATGATTCACGACTTTTTACCGATTGCAAGAGCAGTAGAAGGACTTGCAAACTTAAAAATCATTTCCTTTGGACCAAGACCAACGAATTTCCTTGCATGCAATGCTCCGATCCAGCAGCTTTATAATCTGGGTGTGGAAATTGAGGAAAATTCAGAGCTGGATCTGTTTGAGGCATTCAACAACCACGCAGGAGATCAGCGTATTCCGGAGGTTGTTGCAGATATGAAAGCAGAACTCGGTGAGGGAAACAAAAAGCCGGAGATTTTAGAGAAACTTGCACAGTATGAACTGACACTGCTTGACTGGATTGAGGCGCACAAAGGTTCCCGTAAATATGTTGCAATTGCAGGAAAATGCTGGCCGGCATTCCAGACACAGTTTGGATTTGTTCCGTGCTATGTCAACAGCCGTCTGACCGGAAGAGGCATTCCGGTATCCTGCGAGGTAGATATTTACGGCGCACTGAGTGAGTTTATCGGTACCTGCGTGAGCGAGGATGCTGTCACACTGCTCGACATCAATAACTCCGTTCCGAAGGATATGTACAAAGAGTCGATCGAGGGCAAGTTTGACTATACACATAAAGATACATTTATGGGATTCCATTGTGGCAATACCTGTTCAAAGAAGCTGGCATCCTGTGAGATGAAAAACCAGATGATCATGGCAAGAAGCCTTCCTGTCGAAGTAACAAACGGTACCCTTGAGGGAGATATTGCACCGGGCGATATCACATTCTACCGCCTGCAGTCCACTTCCGACAATAAGCTGCGCGCGTATGTGGCACAGGGAGAAGTCCTTCCGGTTGCAACCCGTTCGTTCGGAAGCATTGGCGTATTTGCCATTCATGAGATGGGACGTTTCTACCGTCACGTTCTGATCGAGAAGAATTATCCGCATCACGGAGCGGTTGTATTCGGACATTACGGAAAGGCTCTGTTTGAGGTATTTAAGTATATTGGGGTTCCGATGGAGGACATCAATTACAACCAGCCGGCATCTCTGCCTTATCCGACGGAGAATCCGTTCGCATAAAGAAAAATAATATGGAAATAAGCACCAGCTTGGGCCTGTAGATGTCTGCAGGTTAAGCTGGTGCTTTTTAAATGGGAGTTTCATCCCAAAGATACCCAGTGAAACAGGAAAACTAAAATCATTTGGCAGGTAATTCATCCGGCAGCAATACAGAAAATGACAACAGTTCAACTGTGACACCGGCTCCGGTGAATGGGGCGGACGGATACAGTGTTTACACATTCGTATGCAACGGCAAAAATAATTTTAAGAAACAGAAGGAGACGGTAAACGGTACAAAGTAAAAATTCAGATTTTCAAAAAAAGAAAAAGTATGGTATTATAAAACCGGCATCACGGATGCCGGTTCTATAATAAAAATCTGAGGTGATTGTACAATGAAACAGGAAAATTATATACGTGGCATGATAATGATTATTTTGTCGGCATTCTTTTTTGCGTGTATGAATGTGAGTGTGCGGCTGGCGGGAGATCTGTCGTCCGTACAGAAAAGTTTTTTTCGGAATCTGGTAGCTGCATTTTTTGCGGCAATTATTCTTATCAAAAATCATACAGCACCTAAGGTGGAAAAAACACAGTGGGGTTCACTGTTTTTACGCTGTGCATTTGGGACACTTGGAATTCTTTGTAATTTCTACGCGATTGATCACCTGCTGGTGGCAGATGCTTCTATTTTAAATAAATTATCTCCCTTTTTTGCAATTATTTTTTCCTTCCTGTTATTAAAAGAAAAGATAAAACCAGCTCAGGCAATGTGCGTTATACTGGCATTTGTCGGCTGTTTGTTTGTGGTAAAACCGGGGTTTGAAAATGCACATCTGATCCCTGCGCTTATTGGCGTATGCGGAGGACTGGGTGCAGGAATCGCATATACAATGGTGCGGAAGATGGGTACACACGGAGTAAAGGGACCGGTCATTGTGTTTTATTTTTCCTGCTTTTCCTGTATTATTGTGATACCGTGGATCGTATTTCATTATCAGCCGATGTCACTGCGGCAGTTGTTGACGCTGCTTCTTGCGGGACTTTTTGCAGCGGGAGGACAGTTTACGATCACCGCAGCATATACCTATGCACCCGCTGGAAAAATTTCTATTTTTGATTATTCACAGATTATTTTTGCAACATTACTTGGATTTCTTTTATTCGCGGAGATTCCGGATCGATACAGTCTGATAGGATATGGATTGATCATTCTGGCTTCACTGGGAAATTTTCTGTATAACTGGAAACACAAAGATTAAAGGAGTATTCACATGTCGATTATTTCATTTCGGTGTCATACAACCATTCATCTGGCACCATTGGTAAATCAGGAAACGATTCATCAGGATATGGATAGGGGACAGCAGCTTATGTCAAGGATCAATCAGGGAATCCTTAGGGAGATAAAGCCAAAAAACCCACTGGTTGAATGGTATTACTGGAAGGACAAACACACAGTTTCGGATGTCACAGAGCATAGTTTGTTTAAGATGGCGCAGGGGATGCTCTCCCCCGTGGAAAATGATAATTACCGGTTGGAAGAGATTGAAGAATTAAATAATGCATGGGCCGTTTATGATAAAAAACTGAACACATTTTTTGCGTTTGACCCGGCAATTACGACATTGCAAAAAGATGAGAAGCGAAACCGTGTGCTGGTAGTCTGTGAAGACAAGGAACGTGGGCTGATTGATGTCATTGAAGCGGGAGCCCTGCTGCTTGAGTGTCTGCGTGCATTTACAGGGATAGAAGAACTTTGCTTTCTTCCGCTCAACCCGGACTACTATATATGGACAGGAACGGTGACTGGGATTGACGGATTGAAGATGCGCAGTAATGGATATGCCGGTACCTGGCTGCTTCTGCAAAGTGAAAGCCAGGTGAAGAAATTGCGGATGCTTGCAACAATTTACAGTATGGATTATCCGAATCTGGTAGATTCGGATGAACTGGCACGCAGACTGGCAAAGGAGGAAGCCGCAGGGCAGTGCATCCGAAGCAGGCATGGGATCGTGCTGTTTACGGAAGAGGGACTTGTGTATATGGATGGAACAAATCCGGACAATGACTGGGAACTGAAGTATCCGATTTATGAGAATGACTGTTATTATGAGATGCTGAGATTTGCTTACTGGAAACAGGTATCCGGGGAACTGGAAAATTACTGTGCATGGAAAGCCTGGCTGAACAAGGATTTTACTTGACATCTGAAAGAATCATTACTATACTTAAAACCAAAGGTGAAAAACGAAGACGAAGACAGTAACTGTGATAGGAAAGTCAAAGAGAGTTGGAACAGGTGAGAGCCAATACGAGTAATATGACAGTGAAAATCACTTCCGAGTTGCGGATCGAAATCCCAGGAGAGTAGAGTTCGACGTATTTCCAGCGTTATGGGAACGAAGTATGCAAATCCTTTTTGAATAAGGGATTTAAGTACATGGTAATCAGGTGGTATAACGTGACCCCGCGTCCTAATTACTGGACGTGGGGATTTTTTATTTCAGAATCATAAATGCAGGAGGAAAATATGTACAACAAAGTAGATACCAATATGAACTTTGTCGATCGCGAAAAAGAAACGGAAAAATTCTGGCGCGAAAATGATATCTTCAAAAAATCCATGGAGAACCGTAAGGAAGGCGAGACTTACACATTTTATGACGGACCGCCTACGGCAAACGGAAAACCACATATCGGACATGTAGAGACACGTACCATCAAGGATATGATTCCAAGATTCCAGACCATGAAAGGAAAGTACGTCCCACGGAAAGCCGGATGGGATACCCACGGTCTTCCGGTAGAAATCGAAGTGGAGAAACTTCTTGGACTGGATGGAAAGGATCAGATCGAAGCATATGGTCTTGAGCCATTCATCAAAAAGTGTAAAGAATCCGTCTGGAAATACAAGGGTATGTGGGAAGATTTCTCAAATACGGTAGGTTTCTGGGCTGATATGGACAATCCATACGTTACCTATGATGACAATTTCATTGAATCCGAGTGGTGGGCATTAAAAGAGATCTGGAACAAAGGACTTCTCTACAAGGGATTCAAGATCGTGCCTTACTGTCCTCGGTGTGGGACTCCGCTTTCTGCACAGGAAGTTGCACAGGGATATAAATTAGTAAAAGAAAAATCTGCAGTTGTCCGTTTTAAGGTTGCGGGAGAGGATGCGTATTTTCTGGCATGGACCACAACTCCGTGGACACTGCCAAGTAACGTGGCACTCTGTGTAAACCCGAATGATACTTATATTAAGGTAAAAGCTGTGGACGGCTACACATATTATCTGGCAGAGGCACTGGCAGACAAGGTACTTTCTCCACTGTTATCCAAAGAGGACAAAGAGGCAGGAAAGAAAGCTTACGAAGTGCTGGAAACCTGCAAGGGAAAGGATCTTGAGTACAAAGAATATGAGCCGCTTTATGCCTGTGCAAAGGAACTGGCAGATAAGCAGGGAAAGAAAGGATTCTTTGTCACCTGTGATACTTATGTCACCATGTCCGATGGTACCGGAATTGTTCATATCGCACCGGCATTTGGTGAGGATGATGCCAATGTCGGAAGAAACTATGACCTTCCGTTCGTACAGTTTGTAAATGGAAAAGGAGAGCTGACCGAGGAGACACCGTTTGCCGGTATGTGGGTAAAAGATGCCGATCCGGAAGTATTAAAGGATTTGAGTGCAAGAAAGCAGCTTTTTGATGCACCGAAGTTTGAACATGAGTATCCACACTGCTGGAGATGTGACAAGCCTCTGATCTACTATGCAAGAGAGTCCTGGTACATCAAGGAGACCGCGGTAAAGGATGATCTGATCCGAAATAATAATACGGTCAACTGGATTCCGGAATCTATCGGTTCCGGCCGTTTCGGAAACTGGCTGGAGAACATTCAGGACTGGGCTATCTCCCGTAACCGTTACTGGGGAACTCCTTTAAATGTATGGGAATGTGAAGGCTGCGGACATCAGGAGTCCATCGGAAGCCGCGCTGAATTAGCAGAGAAAAGCGGAAACCCGGATGATGCCAAAGTGGAATTACACAGACCGTATATCGACGCTGTGACCTTCAAATGCCCTGACTGTGGCAAGACCATGCACAGAGTGCCGGAAGTGATCGACTGCTGGTTCGACTCAGGAGCAATGCCGTTTGCACAGCACCATTATCCATTTGAGAATAAGGATCTTTTCGAAAAACAGTTCCCGGCTCAGTTTATTTCTGAGGCAGTAGACCAGACCCGTGGATGGTTCTATTCCCTGATGGCAGAGTCTACCCTGTTATTCAACAAGGCACCATACGAGAATGTCATCGTACTGGGACATGTGCAGGATGAAAACGGTCAGAAGATGAGTAAATCAAAAGGAAATGCAGTTGATCCGTTTGATGCGTTAGAGACATACGGTGCAGATGCGATCCGCTGGTATTTCTACATCAACAGTGCTCCATGGCTTCCGAACCGTTTCCATGGCAAGGCAGTTGTGGAAGGACAGCGTAAATTCATGAGCACACTGTGGAATACTTACGCATTCTTCGTATTATATGCAGACATCGACAACTTCGACCCGACCAAATATGAACTGAACTATGACCAGCTTCCTGTAATGGACAAATGGCTGCTCAGCAGATTAAACACAACTGTTCAGGCTGTAGACAATGATCTGGCAAACTACAAGATCCCGGAAGCAGCAAGAGCACTTCAGGAATTCGTAGATGAGATGAGTAACTGGTATGTAAGAAGAAGCCGTGAACGTTTCTGGGCAAAGGGAATGGAGCAGGATAAGATCAATGCTTACATGACTCTGTACCATGCACTGGTAACCATCGCCAAGACAGCAGCTCCGATGATCCCGTTCATGACAGAAGACATCTATCAGAATCTGGTAAGAAGCGTAGATAAAGATGCTCCGGAGAGTATCCATCTCTGCGACTTCCCAACTGTAAACGAAGCATGGATCGACAAAGATCTGGAAGCAGATATGAAAGAGCTTCTGGAGATCGTAGTTCTGGGACGTGCCTGCAGAAATACAGCAAACATCAAGAACCGTCAGCCAATCGGAACCATGTATGTAAAAGCTGAGAAGAAAATGAGTGAATTCTACACTGACATCATCGCAGATGAACTGAATGTCAAAGAAGTAAAATTCGCAGATGATGTAGAATCCTTTATCTCCTACAGCTTCAAACCACAGCTTCGTACAGTAGGACCGAAATACGGTAAACTCCTTGGAGGAATCAGACAGGCTCTCACAAACATCAATGGAACAGCAGCAATGAACGAACTGAGAACCAACGGTGTCCTGAAACTGGATATCAACGGAAACGATGTAGAGCTTACAGAAGAAGACCTTCTTATTGAAACAGCACAGACAGAAGGCTATGTATCCGAATCTGACGGTGAAGCATCCGTAGTCCTTGATACAAACCTGACACCTGAACTGATCGAAGAGGGATTCGTACGTGAGATCATCAGCAAGATCCAGACCATGCGTAAGGAAGCCGGCTTCGAAGTCATGGACAAGATCGTAGTATATGCTCACGGAAACGACAAGATCCAGGATGTCATGAAAGCACACGAAGATGAGATCAAGTCAGAAGTACTTGCAGACGAAATGGTACTTGGCGAGACCGATGGTTATGTGAAAGAGTGGAACATCAACAAAGAAGCAGTAACTATGGGTGTTAAGAAACTGTAATTGACAACATTCGGTCAACTACTGACAAGGTAATGATAAGTTACAGGTATTTCACAGAAAACCCGAGATATACCGCGCGAATTTATGCGATTAGCATAAATTCTGTGCATCGCGAAGAGTGTTGCTGTGAACAGTAACGATAACAAAAAAATGTTATAAAATTCGGCAATTATACACATGACAGACTGTCGAAAAAAGAGTATCATTATCTTTGACAGTCTGATTTCAGAGAGGAAATTGGAGGCAGAGATTCTTTGCCCCCAATTTCTCTGATATGAGAAAACAGAAGAGTTGACGGAATGAAGAGGTTCACCGGCAATATCCGCAAGGTGTATTGCTGAGAATAAAGTGAACAGTGAAACCATTACGGGAGGTATGAAATGACAAACGAAATGTTCAAGAAAGAGGCATTCAAGAAAAGCGTAAAAGACAACGTAAAATTCCTCTATCGAAAAACAATTGAAGAAGCTACACAGGAGCAGATTTTTCAGGCAGTAAGCTACTCTGTAAAAGACGTTATCATTGATAACTGGCTTGCAACACAGAAAGCTTATGACGAACAGGATCCGAAGATCGTATACTATATGTCCATGGAATTCCTGATGGGACGTGCTCTCGGAAACAACCTGATCAACCTTTGCGCTTACGGTGAAGTAAAAGAAGCTCTCGAAGAGTTGGGATTTGACCTTAACTGTATCGAAGATCAGGAACCGGATCCGGCACTTGGAAACGGTGGTCTGGGAAGACTGGCTGCATGCTTCCTTGATTCTCTCGCAACTTTAAATTACGCAGCATATGGCTGCGGAATCCGTTACCACTACGGAATGTTCAAACAGAAAATCGAGAACGGATACCAGATCGAAGTACCGGATAACTGGTTAAAAAATGGATATCCATTTGAACTGCGCCGTCCGGAATATGCCAAAGAAGTACACTTCGGCGGATATGTAAGAGTAGAGTACGATCCTGAAAAGGGCGGAAACAAATTTATCCACGAAGGATATCAGGCAGTAAAAGCCATTCCTTATGATATGCCGATCACAGGATATGACAATGATGTAGTAAACACACTTCGTATCTGGGATGCAGAGCCGATCGTAGACTTCGAGCTTGATTCCTTTGACAAGGGTGATTACAAGAAAGCAGTAGAGCAGGAGAACCTTGCCCGCAATATCGTAGAAGTCCTTTACCCGAACGACAACCACTATGCAGGTAAAGAGCTGAGACTGAAACAGCAGTACTTCTTTGTATCTGCAAGCCTCCAGGCAGCAATTGCCAAATACAAAAAGAAACATGATGATATCCATAAATTATATGAAAAAGTAACATTCCAGATGAATGATACTCATCCGACTGTAGCAGTAGCAGAGTTAATGCGTATCCTCATGGACGAAGAAGGACTTGGATGGGATGAAGCATGGGAAGTAACAAGAAAATCTGTTGCTTACACAAACCATACTATCATGTCCGAAGCACTTGAGAAATGGCCGATCGAGCTCTTTTCCAGACTGCTTCCGCGTGTATACCAGATCATCGAAGAGATCAATCGTCGTTTCATCCTTGAGATCCAGGCAAAATATCCGGGAAATTATGAGAAGATTAAAAAGATGGCTATCATCTATGACGGACAGGTTAAGATGGCTCACCTTGCAATCGCAGCAGGTTACTCTGTAAACGGTGTTGCACGTCTTCATACAGAAATCCTGAAGAATCAGGAATTAAAAGACTTCTATGAAATGATGCCTGAGAAATTCAACAACAAGACAAACGGTATCACTCAGAGACGTTTCCTGCTCCACGCAAATCCACTCCTTGCAGACTGGATCACAGAGCATATCGGACCGGACTGGATCACAGACCTTCCGCAGTTAAAGAAACTTGCAGTTTATGCTGATGATGAGAAAGCACTCCAGGAATTCATGAACATTAAGTTCAAGAACAAAGAGCGTCTGGCTAAATACATCCTTGAGCACAATGGCGTAGAAGTAGACCCGCACTCCATCTTCGATGTACAGGTTAAGAGACTTCACGAGTACAAACGTCAGCTCCTGAACATCCTGCATGTTATCTATCTGTACAACCAGATCAAGATGCATCCGGAAATGGAATTCTATCCAAGAACATTCATCTTCGGTGCAAAAGCATCCGCAGGTTACGCAACAGCCAAGAAGATCATCAAACTCATCAACTCCGTAGCAGACGTAGTAAACAACGACGCTTCCATCAACGGCAAGATCAAAGTTGTATTCATCGAAAACTACAGAGTATCCAACGCTGAGTGGATCTTCGCAGCAGCAGACGTTTCCGAGCAGATCTCCACAGCAAGTAAAGAAGCATCCGGTACAGGTAACATGAAGTTCATGCTCAACGGTGCTCCTACACTTGGAACAATGGACGGTGCTAACGTAGAGATCGTAGAAGAAGTTGGCGCAGAAAACGCATTCATCTTCGGTTTAAGCTCCGACGAAGTAATCAACTACGAAAACAACGGCGGATACGATCCAAACGTAATCTACAACACAGACGAAGAAATCCGTCAGGTACTGATGCAGCTCATCAACGGAACCTTCTCTAACGATACAGAGCTCTTCCGTGACCTGTACGATTCACTTCTCAACACAAAGAACACAGACAGAGCAGACCGCTACTTCATCCTCGCAGACTTCCGTTCCTATGCAGACGCACAGAAACGCGTAGAAGCAGCATACAGAGACGAAAAAGGCTGGGCTAAGAAAGCGCTCCTCAACACAGCATGCAGCGGTAAATTCACATCCGACAGAACTATCCAGGAATATGTAGATGATATCTGGCATCTGGATAAGGTTATTGTCAGAAAGAAATAATATGTTTGCTTTAACACCTTAAAGCAGATGGTAGAGAAACAGCAGAGAATGATAAAAAAGTTCTCTGCTGTTTTTGTGATGCTGGAAACAGGAAGATATTTTTGATAAAATAAGAAAAGATAATCAGTTTTGACAGAATGGAGGAATACAAGATGCTGAAAATATTTTTTGGGGACAATCCGGGAGACAATTATATTTTTAATCCTGATGTGTTCTTCAATAACACATATGAAGATGAGTGGATCACATCAGAAACTTCCAGAAAAATGATCAAAGATATAGACGGATCAGAGGTAAAAGGTCCATGCATGATTGACAGCCCATTTCTCGGCCCGATTCCACCGGAACGCCTTTCAGGAGGAGTAAAAACTCTGATATTGATGCAAAATGATCCAGATCATATATTTAACGCATCTGCCTGCGGAAACAACTGTGCACAATGGATTCTAAAACTGGCAGAACAAAAAGACATCACAATTCGCCTGGGCTATATCATGGACTTTGGAAAACAGTCATTTGATATCTATATTGTAAACACAGGAAAGACGGTTCATTCCATGCTGGAACTGGATGACGAAATCATTGTAAACCGATTATTGAGAGGATAATAAAACATGACAGGAAAGTATGATATTGAAATATACAACAAACGAGTTCATTATCATCTTACAGTAAAGAGAAATATCACAGTCATTCAGGGAGATTCTGCAACAGGAAAAACAGAACTCCTTAGAATGATTTCTGATTATGAGAACAATGGCATATCATCAGGAATTACTAAAATATGTGAAAAACGATGTGTAGTAATAGAAAACGCTTCATGGAAAGAAAGACTTGCCACACTGCAGCAATGCATTATATTTATTGATGAAGGAGCACCATTTTTGCGCAGTAAAGAATTTACCAGAATGGTAAAAGGCAGTGACAATTACTTCGTTTTGGTCACAAGGGACAGCCTGGAACATTTACCATATAGTATCGAAGAAATTTACGGCATGAGACAAGAGCGAGACAGTCAGAAATATCAAAACGCCAAAAGAATATATAATGAAACTTATCAGTTATATAATTTGCAGGCAAAAGAGGATATCCAACCAGATCTGGTAATAACAGAAGACTCTAATTCAGGATATGAATTCTATCATAAATTATTCGGAGAAACATGTTGCTCAGCAGAAGGAAAAAGCAACATACTTTCATATCTGCAAAAAAGCAGGGGAAAAGAAATCCTTGCAATTGTAGACGGAGCCGCATTCGGTCCGGAAATGCAGCATGTAATGCAATATATGAGAGATACCAGAAATAAAATCGTATTATACGCACCGGAATCATTTGAGTATTTGTTGTTAAGAGCAAATATTATAGATAAAACTTCTGAAGTAACAGAAAAGACTTATGAACTGGCAGACAGCAGAGAATATTTCAGTTGGGAAGAATTTTACACTGCTTATTTGATAGAACAAACAAGAAACACAATATATGAATATAGTAAGAAACAGCTCAAAGATACATATCTGACCTCGGGGAATTTTCGAAAGATTGTAAGCCAGCTTCCAGAACAGATCAGGATTAACTGTTAGAATCGGTAAAAAAGAGAATACTACATCATCTTGTGATAAACAGGAAAAACTCACTACATTTGTAACAAGTTATAGATTTTAAACGTGAAAAATCAAGGAAAATAAATGCTTTTGAAGTGTATGAAATTTAAAAAAATCGTAAAATTCTTGAGCATTACCCTTGACAAAAACTGGCTAAAGCACTATTATTAACCATAACAGACAGATTATGTCTAGGAATCTTTACCCAAAAAGAAATAGTTATATTAAGGAAAGGGGAACTATAATCATGACAAAGATTAAAAACACAAAGAAGGGCATGGCAAAAAAGACATTAAGTATGTCACTTGTTGTTGCAATGCTTGCTACTTCTAATGTGCCGGTATGGGCTGCTGAGTTCAGTGATGGATCTGACACTGCTGTAGCTACAGAAGCTCCGGCTGCTGAAGCATTTTCTGATGAGGCAGATGCTACTCCTGTTGTTGATGCTACAGCTGATGTTAACGCTGCAAATGACGCAACAGTTAGTGGAAATGAATACTCTGTAACATACACACCTATTGGTTTCTTAGCTACAGGTTCAGCTTCAGGGACACAACCAACTCCTATTGCAGACAATACTATGACATGGGCAGATGGAACATTATCCACAACTGTTTCTGTTACAGATAATAAAATTCTTACCGATGCAAAAGTATATGCAACATGGAAAGTTGATAATGTAGCTGTAGGCGATTTAGCTAGTACTACAGCAGGAACATTCACTAATGATGTAGCTACAATCACACCAACTGCATATACTGTCTCTTCAGCAACCGCAAACAAGACAGTAGCATTATATGTATACGCTGTAAAGGATAACCAGGTTGTATGGAGCTATACTTCAGATGCTATTACTGTAAATCCCAAGAATACCGCAGATGTTGTAAAAGCAACAGCAACTGATGTTGAGTATAATGGTAAAATCCAGCAGGCAACGCCTACATTAAATCCAGTGTCAGGAAAATTACCGGCAGAATTAGATAATATTGCTGATTATACTATAGGTTATGATGAAAACAGTGATTTTGTTAATGTAACTGATAAACCGATCACCATCACATTAACACCTAAATCATCTGCATATAAAGGTTCTATCACAACTACTTATAAAATTAATCCAAAAAATTTAAGTACTTCAAATGCAATCGCAGATGAAATGGTTGCTACATTAAAGAATACATCTTATAAATTTGATGGCGGTAATACTAATACTGATGTATTAAAAGTAAAAAAAGAAGACATCACATTAGTTGATAAAGCTACAAAGAAGATTGATTTATCTGATTATCTCAAAGTTGACAAAAACGGCTATGTAAATGTTACAAGAGATGGAAAGATTGAGCTTGCCACTCCGGAAACCGGAAACAAAAACTATACTATTTCCGGCGCTGTTGGCTCTGACAATACTAAAATCCAGTCCACAAATGTTCCTGAAGTTGCTGCACGTGATCTGAGCTCAGTTACAGTTACAATCGATCCAGTTCAGAAAACAAACAATAAAGCAACACTCGCAGCAGATCAAGTTCATTTTTATGACAAAGACAGCAAAAAAGAATTAGCTCTGTTTAATTATGTAGATATTGATATTCCAAATAACGCAGTTGAAGCTGGAAAATACACTGTAACAATTACACCTAAGGCAACTACATCAAGCAGTAAGCTTACAGGTAAAACTACCGCTGAATTATCAATTTTTGCAACAGATATCAATACTGCTGTATTCAAAATAGGTACTGATGCTAAAGAAACAACAGTACCAGGTAGTGCTGGTAAAAAAGATACTTACAATTTTAATAGCATTACGAAATACTATACCGGAGAACCAGTTACATTTACAACTGATGAAATTGGTGTTCCAACAGTTGGTGCTAACAGCACTCCATTAATAAAGGATAGTGATTACGAAATCACATATTCCGATAATACAAATGCAGGTACTGCAAAAATGTTCCTTATTGGAAAAGGCAGCTACGCAAACAGCATTAAAAACTATACTTTTACAATTAGCAAAACACCAGTTACAGATGTAAAAGCAAGTGAATATGTTGAAAAGATCAATGGTGCAAAACCAGAAGATTATAAAACAGCAATGGGAGTTGTTGTAAAAGCTCAGGTTCCTGGAACAAATAAAATCTTAACTTTAACAGAGGGAAAAGATTATACAGTAGCTTACGCATGGGGAGCTGATGGAAAATCTGTTGATGCAACTGTTGCAGTAAAAGCTAATAGCAATTTTGCTACTGCAGCCAATAATAATATTCTTACAGTAAACTCAAAGATTTCCAATGCGACTTTAAAATCAGAGTACATCAAACTGAAAGAGACTTCTTTTACATACAATGGTCAGGCAGTTAAACCTGATTTTGACGTTGTAATTGGCGGACATATTGTCAATCCAAATCAATACACTGCAAAATATACAAATAATGTAAATGCTGGTACTGCAACTTTAACAGTTTCTGCTAATGATAATTCTGATTATCAGGGAACAGCAAGCATTACGTATACTATTCAGTCTGCTGATGCATCTAAATTAAAGGGCGTAATCGGTACTCAGGAATACAAAGGATACACTCTTGAAATTGCGCCAGATAAGATCGACCTTACTTTAGACGGAAAGAAAATTGATGTTGAAAGCAACTTCATCTTAACCTATGGAGAAAACGTAAAAGTAGGTGAAGGTACAGTAACTTTAACACCAAAGAACAAAAACTTTACCGGAACTAAAACATTAACATTCCAGATCAGTGGTGAAATGCTTGATGGCAGCAATGCGACATTTGCTTACGTTGATAAAGATGGTTTTGCAGTAGTTAAGCCTACATTTGCTTACGACGGTACCGCACATACCTGTGCTAAAACTTCTTTAACATATACAGGCAAAGATTTAAAAGAAGGCACTGACTATGAGATCAAGTACGTTGATAATGTATACGGTCAGAAAGGCAAAGATAAAAAACAGTATGCTGCCGTTCTTGCAGTAGCTAAGGGCAAATTTGGCGGAAATCTGACAACTTCAGATGCTACTTCCGGTATTAGTGTTAAAGATGGTGTTTATACAGATGCTGCCGGAAACAAGATTACAAACGTATTCAAGATGGATCTGATTGAAATTACTCAGGAAACGATTACTACAAGCTGTGTATCTGTTTCCAACGGAACATATGCAGCAGGTCTTCCGGTTAAACCATCTGTAAAAATTGTTGTAAAAGGAAGAACACTTGTAGAAGGTACAGATTATGACTTAAACGTATCCGCAAACAAGGATGTAATCAACGCAACAGAAAAACAGACTCTTCTTGTTACAGTTGAACCTAAGAATGGCTATAAATTACCAGATTCTGGTACATTGACTTATGCATGGGGAATTGACAAATTCGATCTTGCAAACGCAGAAGTTGCCGTAGATGGTGATAAAGTTACTGTTAAATGTGGAAAAGTAGAAGTTCCGGCTGATGAATATACTGTCACAAAGGATGCAGCAGCAAACAAAGTTACTGTAACTGCTACAAAAGGAAATAAGAACTACAAAGGTTCCAAGACTGTTTCTGCCGTTGTAACTGATCCGACAGAAAAACCAGCTACACCAATGATCAGCAGTGTTAAAGTTACCGGAAACAAAGCAACTGTAATCCTTTCCGGTGATTCCGAAGGTGCTGCAGGTTATGATTACGTAATCTCTACAGACCGTGACTGCATCACAAACAAAGATTATGATTCTGTAAACAAGAATCAGGTTCAGACTTCTACTACATTTAAATATGTACAGCAGGGAACCTACTACGCATACTGCCACGCTTGGAAACGTGACGCAAACGGTAAGAAAGTATTCA
>ENA-OPTB01001455-OPTB01001455.1-human-gut-metagenome-genome-assembly--contig:-NODE-1455-length-18075-cov-8.765094_pt1 | contig 18075 bp, 15 predicted proteins | sample MGYA00241810_ERZ501911 | MGnify/ENA primary metagenome ERZ501911 (study PRJEB25962, sample SAMEA2042304) | human gut metagenome | biome: human gut; feature: human-associated habitat; material: faeces... | reverse complement strand
CGAGCGGCGGTAGCGCGTCTCGGCCCGCGACGGTTCCCGGCGGTCGGGCGGCAGGAGCTTGCGCATGGCCTCGAGGGCGTCGGTGTATTCCTCGCGGGTCATCTCGCGCAGGCTCTCCGTGCGCCCGCCGGTGAACTGCCGGACGATGTCACGCTTCAGCCTGCCCCGGTCGTAGCTGCCCGGCAGGCGCTGCAGCAGGGCGTAGAAGGCTGCATAGTTGTCGGTAGGTGGTGTGGTTTGTTCCATATCGTTTTTGTAAATTTTAACCCCGCCCACCCCCCCCCGAAGGGAGGGCTTTAAGAGGCGTTTGAGTTATTGTTAACTGTTTGAGGGTCGTCGCTGACTATCCGGGAGCCTCCCCTTCGGGGGAGGTTGGAGGGGCTGGCCTTCCACTGCACGGAAATTGCAGCGTCCAGCCGTCCCGCGCCGCCGCACATGGTGCAAGGTGCCTTCACGGGCATTCCGTCCTCATGGCGCACGGTCCAATGCCATCCGTTGCCACTGCAGCGCGGGCAGGTGTAGCCTGTGCTAGTGAATGTCTCTGTCATCGCGTCCGGCTGCATCCACATGGGAGGAGCCAGCTCCAGTTGTTTCTTTATTCTGCTCATTGTTTTTAATTGATAATTGATAATTGACAATTACGATGTCGCATGGCAAATTGTCCATTGTTAATTGTTAATTGTTTAAACTTCCCCAATACTCCCGTGCACCCTCTTCCCATATCGTGTATTCGCCCGCAGGGCCTATAAACCGTCCCTTGCTGAAGGCCCTGTAGCCCTCTATCCATATCTTCAGCGAGGCGTCATACATCACACTCATGGCTGCATCGCCGCGAGGATTCATGCCCTTGGCGTGGCTGATGAAGATAAACAGCTTGTCGCGGAAGGCCTCCTTCAGGGTGATATAGTCGCGGTAGCTCATGCCGGTGTACTGGAACGAGTCGACGACCACCACACCGGGGCTTTTCTTCCGCCTGAGGCGTGCCTTCAGCTCCTCCATCGGCTCGCACAGCAGCAGGAAGCGGCGGTTGGCCTCCATCATGCCGTGCAGGCGCAGGCTGTTCTGCATGGTCAGGCTGTCGCCCTCCTCGAGGCTGTTATAAGCCACACGTTCATACTTGCACAGCTCCTTGCAGAGCTGCATCACGAAGGAACTCTTCCCGTTCCCCGAGTTGCCCCACACGAACCACACCCCGGTGCGCTCCGGTTGCCCGAAGGCGTCGGCCCACTGCCCCTCGAAGGGGAAGGTGTCTTTCTTCATGCTGAGGACTTCTTTTACTGACAGTGCCCGTTTCATAATGCGGCCCCCTCAACTCCCCCGGAAGGTGAGCTTTTATCGTTGCGTGACTTCAAGCCCTCCCTTCGGGGGAGGGCTGGGAGGGGCTGCTGGTCGTTCATTCTTTTTGTCCGGTGTATGGCTTTCTTCACCCGCCGCAGGTCGAACCCGCAGGGCTCGGCGTCGCGGATGACGGCGTCGATGGAGCGGCGGTCGGTCAGGCCGTTGGCAGCGCAGATGGCATAGACGTCATTGGCCGTGGTGTCTTCCAGCTCGAAAAACTTGCGGCCCATGCGGCTGTAGAACTCCTTGTAGCCAGGCTTCTGGTAGCGCAGGCCGCAGGCGATGCGCTTCTTGATGTAGTCCGTCGAGAGGAACACCACGCCGCAGCGGTCTTCCAGTTTGTTGTAGAGCGAGATGAAGTAGTGAAACACGGGTTCGGTCAGCTTGTCGGCCTCGTCGAAGATGAGCAGCGGGGCGTCCATCTGCACCAGGTCGTCCAGGATGAGCTCCCACACCTGGCGGATGTTGCAGCCCTCGGTGCGGATGCCCACCGTGCGGGCTATCTCACGCACGAAGTCGCCGCGCTTCATGTCTTCGGAGCAGAGGATGTAGAACACTTCGCGGTGTTCCGTGGCGTAGAGGCGCGCCGTGGTGGTCTTCCCGCATCCAGCCTCGCCGACCACCCACGTCACGTTGCGCCACTGCTGGGCGTCATCCAGCGCATAGGTGATTTCCTGCCAGGCTCCGGTGTGCACGATTTGCCAGGCGGTCTCCGTGCGCAGCCCGCCCACCTGGGCGGCGATGTTGCGGAACATCTCGTCGCTGATGTTGTCATACTTCCCATTGAGGATGTTGCTGATAGTTCCGGCACTTGTGCCCTTCAGGCTGCCGGCTGCCTTGTTCTGCGAGGGGTAACGCTCCACGTAGCGGGCCAGCCGCTCGCGGATGCTGTCTTTTTCTTCTTGTCTCATAGTCTTATTTCTTTAATTCTTCATTCATCATTCTTAATTTTCTCAGAGTTTCCCCGCCACCTTCCGCTGGTCGAAGTGGATTTGGCCGTCGAGCTGGTCGAGGGTGAGGTTGCTCGTTTCCTTGGTCATGCGCCCCACGGTGAACACGTCCGGGTCTTGGCTGTATCGCTTGGTGCGCTTTTCTATCTGCCTTTGCATGGCGGCCGTGCCTCCCTTCAGTTTCGGAGTGCGCAGGCCGTTCTGTTCGGGGGCTGTGCCGTGGGCGTACTCGATGAGCCTGGCGGCCACCTGACGCTCCACGCGGTCTTGCTGCGATGCTTCCTGTTCCTGGCGGATGAAGGCGGCCTCGCCTTCCGTCTGGTCTTGAATGGCGCGGTGCACCTGCCGGTAGGGTTCGGCCACGGCAGAGAAGCGGAGGCCTCCGGCACGGTCTTTCCAGTAGAGCCGCACGCTGCGCAGGTCATAGGGGTCATAGGCGATGTAGAACCGGCGCAGGGTGTTCTGCCGCCGCCACTCATGGTCGGGCATACCCGGCGCGGAGTAGACCTCGTAGGGCAACTTCTTGCCTTTGAGGGTGAGCGTGATGCCTGAGGCGGTAAACGTCACTGCGTGCTCGGTCATGAGCCAGAACATGTCCACCATGTCGTCCACTGTCACCGTGTCGGTCTCCTCGTTCACGCTCTGCTCGTACATCTCGATGCGGGGGACGCCCGTGGCGGGGTGCGGGGCTTCGTTCCAGGCCCGGCGTGCTTCGGCATAGAATTCCTTCAGTTCGGCCAGCGTGGGCAGGCTGTCCTTGTTTTCGGCGGAGAACTCCAGGTTGGCGTGGCTGGTAGCTTTCTTGGTTGTGATGTTCATACCGGTGAAGCCCCAGCGTTTGCTCAGTTCCTGCTGCTGGAAGCGGCAGAAGATGTTCTCGATGGTCTTCGACTGTCCGTTGTAGGGGGCTGTCGGGCGATGGATGTGGCATATCTTGTCGAGGAAGCTCTTTTCTTCTTCCCCGTCTTTCTTCGCCTTCTTTTTCCTGTCGCCGGAGAGTTTCTGGTGTCCGCCCTGGTTGTCGTGCACGATTTCATAAGGCTTGTGCCCGCTGGTCTGGATGGCCATGCGGTAGGCGTGGTATTGCGCCTCATAGTCCTCGTAGTCGCTGATGTGGTAGCCCAGCAGCACCTCGCTGTATGCGTCCACCACTTCGTAGACCATCGTCGTGCGCACCTTGCCCTGTTCGTCCATGTAGTAGAGGTTGAGCTTCGTGCCGTCGCCATACCACAGGGAGTCGCGCCGTCCGGGCAGTTCCGTGCGGTGCTTGCGGTTGAAGAGCTGGCGTGAGGCCAGTTCGCCGTGCACGGCATCAAACCACAAGGGCTTCACCTCCGGACGGTTCAGCCACATCACCATGCTGCGGATGCTCTTCAACGGCTTCCAGCCCCGGAAGGGTGCCACCTGGTTGAAAGCCTCGAACAGGCGGGCGTCGGTGTAGACCGGCGTGCGGCTCCGCTTGTGGGCGATGAGCCACTCGCCCGCTTCCTGCGTGATTTTCACGGCCGTCACGTTGCCCACCTTGCCCGAGATAAGCGCGGCGTAACCGTCGCGGCGAAAGTCACGTATCTTCGCCTTCAGCCGGGACAGGTTGGCCGGGAGCGTGTGGCCGTATTCCTCGCGGTATTGCTCCGACTCGGCCAGCAGGATGTCCCACAGGTCGGTGCGCCGGTTGTTCAGGGCGCGGGCCTTGGCGGCACGCCGGTCCATGTCGGCGATGAGCCGGCCCAGCACCGAGGCGTTCAGCGTGTATTCGGCCTTCAGCTTGTCGCTCAGGCTGGTTTCCATGCCGCCCATCCCGTAGCGGTAGTCCTCATAGAATGTCCGGGCGGCTTCGTCGGTCTTGATGCGTGTCTTCATTTGCAGTTCTTGCTGTTTCAGGATTTCCGCCGGGTCGCCCTTCAGGGCTTCGAACCGGGCACGGTACTTCTCCGGAAGCGAGGAATAGACTATCAACGCGCGGTTGCCTTCGCCGCCACCACGGTGGACGACCCGCAGCTGCTTGCGAGCCTGTAAAGACCTGAAAGTCCCATCCTTAATTATTGGGTCATTTCCATAGGTCAGCTCTTCACGCGTCACACATATTACATTATCACGATATTCCATAGTTCCGGATATTCCAATTTTACAACGAATCCATCGGTACACGCCTTATGAGCCGCACCGCATTGCCGAGGTTCAGAATGGCTGCGAATACAGCCCACAGAGGACTGCCATCGCCCATCATTATGACCAGGCAGAAGCTGACAAGGAAATAGGCCACCACGGCGCGTTGCTTCCACGTCAGGCTGCGCCACCATGCCAGCTGCTCAGACAGCAGCATCCACACGTCCCGCTTCATGGCTGTCTTCTGTTTTGGGTTTCGACTCACGTTCGATGCCGCCACGCTCGATGGCCAGCTTCCGGATGGCGCGTGCCAGCCGGCTGTTTTTCCGGTAAGCCAGCGAGTAGCTCACCATGGCGTTCGTGCAGCCCATCAGTCGGGCCAGTTCCTTCACTTCGCCGTGTTCCACCATGATTCTTTTCATACTGTTTTATCTGTGTTTAATCGGTTATTAATCGTTGTTCAAAAAGCACTATCCCTATTCATCCCGAACCGGGATAGTTTTGCTACATTTGTAGCTCCTAATAATCAAAACTTTATTTGCCAATTAGCATTGCTTATACTTGTCAGTCTTGTTGTGCCAGTATTGCCAGATCTGTGTTGCCCGACTCCAGCACTTCATAGAGCCGGGTTCCTCGGTTGAGTTCCTCGCATAGCACCCGCAGTGTTTCCTCACACACACAGGAGAGGTTTTCCATCGCGCGGCAGGCGTCCGAGTCCTCCCGCTCCTGGGCTGTCATGCACTTGTCGGCAAACTGCAGCGTCTGGTCGGCAACAGTCTGGGCTATGGTGACCGAGTTTATCAGCTTGGACACCTTCAGGCGGTATTGCTGTTCTGCCCATTTCTTCAAGTTCTGTTCTTTCATATTGCTTGGTTTGATTGGTTATGCTTGTGGGTGGTCCCGGATTCGAACCGGGGACAATATCGCCTGAATGACCAGTTTCGAGTGTTCTACCTGACTGAACTAACCACCCTGCGCCCGTCTGTTCCGGGCCGCCAGTTATCCGGACATCTTTTTGCCCTAATGTTTTTTTTAATTCACTTCCGTCGGTGTGCCTAATGCCCTCGCCCTGATGGCTTCAAACACCCGCAGGTTCAGGGCCAGCATGGCGGTGTAGTCTTCATCCCGCAGACACTCTCTCCGGTCGGCATTTCCCTTCATGTCCTGCATCACGTCGACGAGGGCATCATTCAGCGCATCCAGCTTGGCCGCATCCACTTTGTTCAATAGACTTTCTTTCATAATGTGTTTCTTTTCTTTTTAATTGTTAATAATCGCGTCTTTTGCTATCTTTGGCGCGGTGTTAATCTTTTAACACGTTGCAAATATATAGAATAAATTCAATACAGCAACCGAAATATGGAAGAAAATCAATATTTGATGGGCAGTTTTATAGAAAGACTTCAATGTTATATGCATAAGAAAGGTATTAATGATAATCAAATGACCATTAATGCAGGTCTTTCCGTAGGGCTTATCGGGAAAGCAAAAAGTAATAATAAAGGTATGAATGCAGCTAATATTGAAAAAATTCTATTAGCGTGTCCAGATTTGAACCCAGATTGGCTCTTGACCGGCAGAGGAGATATGCTTAAACCACTTATCAAAACAACCTCTTCCAGTGCTATTCATTCTGCTCCTGAAGACAGCCTTGAAGGTATTCCACTTATTCCTCTTAGTGCAATGGCAGGAGCATTTACAGGTGATACGACAGTGTTGAATTATGAGTGCGAACGCTATATAATACCAGATTTTCAAGGGGCTGATTTCCTTATACGTATCAAAGGAGATTCTATGCAGCCGACATACTACGCCGGTGACCTTGTCGCTTGTCAACGCGTTCCCCTGAATGATTTATTCTTTCAATGGAATAAGACCTATATCCTTGACACAACACAGGGGCCACTCATTAAACGTATAAAAAGAGGGTCGGACGATAATCACATTCTTATTGTGTCAGATAATCCCAACTATGAACCCTTTGAGCTTTCTAAAGACCAGTTCCATGGAGTTGCATTGGTACGTGGACTTATACGTCTTGAATGATATGCAATCAGGAATACAGGTACAATTTTGGGAAAGGCTTATATTATAGGTACATACTTAAAAATAGGAGGGTGCGAAAAAGGAAATATCGGCTTTTTCCCCTGCCAAATCCGCAAAAACACCCCGAAAAGTAAGGGGTAAATGGAAACATGTATCCTCGAATCAAAAAAAAATGAAGGGAAAATGCATACCCAAATGCATACCCTTTCGACACGTTTCGTTTTTGCAAATACTAAAATGCATACCCAAACGCATACCTAAATGCATACCCAACACCTTAAATCCACCGTTTTAAGGCGTTCAAAGCCTCGTGCTAAAAGCCGGACACAAAAAAAGCCGCTCGAAAAGCGGCTAATTAGTGTTTAAACACCGTATAAACAACGTTCTAAGTAGTTTTTCGGCTACAAATAAGGTGCGACTGGATAATCATTGCCCGTTTGGTCATCTTGCAGCCTCCATCCGTCAGCCCGGCATGGAGTAGAGCAGCCTTGCTGATGCCCACATCCTGCGCCGTCAGCACGTCATAGATGGCCGAAATGCTGCCAAGATAATAGTTCTTCTTCTCGTAAATCAGATGCACATGAATCACTTTTACTGCCATAGCTCAATGTCTGTTATTTGGTTCGTTTTCACCTGCAAACATACCAAATAACCGTTATATGAAACATTTAGTATAAACAGAAAAAGAAAAGCCGGGAAACAGCAATGCCAAATCTCCCGGCCACAATCAAGCCCGCACAGCCTCCTTTCAGCTCGCAGCCCTATCTTTCATCGTTCGCCCTCATACAGCCCCGCACAGGGCAGAAATCACCCCTCAGCCGGCCTCATTCGCCCCGCCCGTCACGCCAATGTAAAGCAAACCGTTCAAAACCGTTCAAAAACCCGCCCGGATGTAAAGCCCATGCAAAGTAATGTCACATTTCGTTTTTCCACGCCTCACCACGCCCTCCACCCCTTAACTCGCTGTGAAGCAAAGCAAAACATCATCGCCGCGCCCGTCCAAGTTGTGTGCGTTTCGTTTTGCTCCCCCTAGCAGATATAAAATTGAACATAGCCAGAGATTTTTCAAGATGTCCCGGGGCAAGATATAAAACAGAAGGAGATTTTTCTGGAGAAGAGTTCAGAGAGAAACTTTTGCTCCCAAAACTAAATGAAGCAATAGCTAGACACTGTCATCTCATAGTAGACTTGGATGGTTCTGCTGGCTATTCAACATCTTTTTTAGAAGAAGCTTTTGGAGGATTAATCAGACACAATTATATAAGTTATGATGTGATTAAGGATACAATAGTAATAAAATCTGATGAGGATCCTTCATACCAAGATGACATCATGTTTTATTTAAACAAAGCATATGAGCACAGGAATAAATAAAATAACATTAATCTTATTTATCATTGGTATAGTGTTAGGATGGGTTGCCTGCTTATTATTTGAAGATTACTCTTTTCTTACTTTAGAACGAGATATAAGTCTGATGGATATATTTGCAGTCCTAACAGATTTGTTTATAGCGGCTATTGTTGTCAACGTTGTAGAGAAAGGGCTTCAGAACAAAAGAATTGAAAAAGATATTTATATTACAGAACTTAATTCAATCATTAATGTCCTAGAACCATTAGGTGATAAATGTGCGAAAGATACTACACTTTCTTACAATGTGACTGTATATAACATAGGACGAATGAGAAAAAGTTTCGTAAGATTATGGAAAATGTTTGAAGAAAGAGATACCCAGTTCTCTAAAAAACAAAACGATAAGAAAGAACAATTCACAAATCTGATAAGGAATTTGAGTACGTTATTAACAGATTCTGAAGAATACAACAGAGTAGAAGATTCGTATGATTGCGTAACAGTAACAAAAGGAAATATTTATTTGAATAATTCGATTAAGCCTGTGATAGATAGTACTATAACATCAATTAAAGATATAATATTAAAACTAAAGATTGATATTAATGATAAATTATAATCCATAGAGAATATGAATAGCAGAGCTGAAGCAGGACTTTTCCCGATGCAGAAAATGAACGGAATTAGAGAAGGATTTTGGAAATGGTATAGCAGAAAGAGACATATAGGATGCTGATGTGTTCTTTGCTATGTTTCAAGCATCGAAGTGTATGAGATGCAGCATTATATTTGGAAATGAAAAATAGTAAAACTAATATAACAACGACTGTGCATATATTATGACAATAATTTCTGATTATAAAAGGTAGGCATATGCAGTAATGAGATGGCGCTGAATTTTCTGAGACAGCATCTGGTGATGATTCCTCGAAACCTTGTAAACCGGGATTATCGGTTGTAGAAGGAAGGATATCACTCTGGAAAAGGTATATGCGCTGACAGTGGCGTCGGACACGTACCGGAATGCCATAATGAAACGCAATCTTGATTGCTTTGTGGATGCTTATAAGGCAAATTTCAAGTTACACACTGAATGTTCTGGTCATGCTCAATCCAATATAGTCATATGCAGCATGATAACAGCTTGTAAGTGAAGTAATAGACACTAAAGCACAATGCCGGAAGAGATTATCTTTTATTTCGTTATTTTATTTTTTTTACTATTTTTGAAAACAGAATCCAGATATAAGGACAAACTTATAGCTGAATCCTGTTTACATTTACACAAAATTTTAGGCAATGTCGTTTTCCAGAGTATTGGCTGCCGCTTATTTGTAGAATCACATACCTTTGGCAATTATTTTGCCCTAAATATTTTATCCATTATAAACTTCAACCCTATCCAAACCTTTCACCAGCCATTAAGAACTAGAGGATGTAATAATATCAACAGTGTCATCCCCTATATAGAAGTAGTAGCGTATAGCAGAATCATCACGATGCATATTTACGTTTTTTCTATATTCAATTTTACAATTCTTTTGCAGGTAATTTTTCTCTCCAAACATAAGTTCCTCCAGCTGTGATGAATGATATGTCATAGATTCAACAGACTTTCCAAAAATCTGTGTGGCTATATTTTCTAGATTATCTTTGTCACTGTTTTTATTGACATACCAAAAGTTCTGTAGGGCTTTGCATGAGTTGTCAGGATAAAGGACTACCAGACAATCCTTTGCTCGGCTGGTGGCAACGTTCATAAGATAGAACTTATTAATCATAATGCCATTAGCTGGATTCATGTTAGCGTTAGGGGGATTGAGAACAAGAATCACCACATCGAACTCATCACCTTGGAATTGATGAACTGTATTTACTTCTACTTCCAATCCACAGTTTCGGGATAATCCATCTTTTTCAATTATTTCTTTCAATAGTAGTTTCTGACCGACGTAGGGAGTAATGATTCCAACTTTAAGTCCAGTATGATTTTCTTCTTCTCTGTATTTTGCAAACAGATGCCGCAAAAACTCAACAACAATAAGAGCGGAGTATATGTTATAGTTGCTTCCTCGGAGTTTCTCAAGATCGGTTATATATGGTGTAGGTTCTGAAGCATGCCAATGATGTTCCGTTATTGGGAATCTTACAAAAGATAAAGGCTGTTGAAAAATAGGTAATGCTCCTTTTGGAATGTCCATATTGCAATAGTCATTCCTCTGAGGCTCTATTTGGTCGTTATATGCGAATCTGCTAGTGAGAAGTGCCAAAGATTTCACACTACGGTATTGTTTGCGTAATAGTGTAATCTTAATTTTATTTCTTACAGGTTCACAAAGTTTTGAAATATCATCAGAAAATTCTTTAAGACCAATGAACGAAAAGAAATTGAATTCGTCAAGATCTGCTTTTTCCAGTATGAATGGATCCAGATTGGTAATAGCCGGCAATTGTAACGGGTCGCCGGCAATGAGAAAGCGACATCTGGAATTATTCATTCTTCCTTTGATCAAAGCCAGGAGCACATAATCGAGTGTCACCATGGAAGCTTCGTCTATAATTATTATATCCCATGGATGGTCGTGAATATCCGTTAATGGGTCAGAGAAATAATGAATGGTGCAAGCAATAATATTGGTTCCTTCCTTATTGCAGGAATTAGTAACTTCAAGCCCTTGTGAAATAATTTGGTCAATCACTTCATTATTGTATGAGCTAGTAGTATTGACAGACCTGAGAACATCGCATCCGGCCTCTTTTATTTTCAATGCGACCACGTCAGAGGAATGATGGGTAGGAGTTAGAATCAGCACTTGCGCATCGTGATTATTTTTCAGTTCCTCATTTACCCTTTGGGCAATATATGTTGTTTTGCCCGTACCGGGAGGTCCAAACAGAACTTCTATATTCTCTGAAAGAATTGAACGCAGATCGGCGTCATGATCAAATTCTATAGACTCCAGGGCACTCTTAAGTCGGTTTATAAGAATCTCAATGTCGTCCTTTTTATTAGCTTCAACATATTTCATTCGAAGATTCAGAATCTCATTCAGCCAATCAAGAGTGAAGGGTCGTATAGTCTCAAGCTTTTCTTTCTGTTCCTGGATTTCTTTCTCAAGTTGAAAGCCTTCCAATACATTTTTCTCCTTTAGATAATCGATAAGTCTGTCAACTTGTTCCGAAGAAACTACGCCGGACGAGGAAAGGAGTTCTCCGATTCTTCCCAATTCATCACTCGGAATCTCCTCAACGGGCAGTCCAAGTATCTTGCGCAATTCTTTAGATGCACAATTTATCCATGAGGCTTCACGAAGATTAGTAAAAAATAGAGGCTCAACTTTGAGAGAATATTCCCGATTCCTATTAACCGACTTATAACGACACCATCCTATGCTATCTATTGCGTCAATTTTTACTAAAAGGATTTCTGAGGCTTTTAAAGGATTCTTGATAGCATTGTTGTTAATAAAATATTCCAACCCTTCAACAGAGTACTCCGCAAATAATTCATAATAGATATTCTGCTGATTGTAATAGGCAGGGCGCTGTGCACCTTGTGGAATTCGGTTGATATTAGCGGCACTTATTGGGATTTTGCTTTTCACAATGGCAGGTTCTGAGGTCTTTTTTGAACTCTTTACCATCTTTTCAATTTCGCTAATCTCTTCAGAGCTCAGATACTGTTCTAAAGATGAACTTTCAAAGAATACGAACTCAGGATTGCCTTCAAAGAAAAAGTCGTTAATTTCATTGTGGATTTTAACCTTGTCCAAAATAAAGAAAGCAAAAGAGCCATCCTTTAGAATAGGACAAATACTTCTGGACTCAAAAGATTTTCTATGTTTTTCTCCAAGCGACTCATTATAAATCTTTGCAAATGCAGTTATGGATTTAAGTCTGGAATCTATATCATTGCTTTCGTCTAAAGCTTGAGGTAGATACACGCTTTCAGCCATAGTCAGCAAAGAGACTTTGGTCAGGCCTATTCCACGGAAAAAGCTCTTGCAGCCTTCATTTTGAAGCAAAAGAGGCGCCACAAATGAAATATTCTTCGCTTCGTTAATACGACTCTCATCCTCCTCAGGTATGTGTATATTAGCATCTGCCTGTCCTTTGATGAATGGAGCTTTGAATGTACCGTCTGCTGTAAGGATTATCTCCTTGTAACGAATGTCATCCCACAGCTTTTCAACTTCAAGCAATTTTGGATACCATGACAATAACCATGATTCGTCTCGATTAGCTAGAAAGCTACCTGTTATTTTTGAAAGAATCCTTTGGTTTGTCATGCGTTCGAGTCCTAATTCTTTAGCTATTTTTGCATCGTTTTTATGGCGCATCTTGAGTGTTGTTAAGACCCAGCCATAGTTTTCATTAAAAAGCTCGCTTAGAATATCCGAAGGATAGAGTTCCGGAAGATATTCAGCGTCCAATAGCACACCTTCAGACACTTTCAGATAGGATTTGCGTTGTTGACACCACAGCATCCTACCATTGCGGATTGCAGCTATAACATTCTCCGGAAACTTCCTTAAATCGAGGGAAGCGGAGGTGCCGGAAAAGTCGTCTACATTCTGAGTGTTTATAAAGGACGTGATGTTGTCGTCAATCCAAGGATTCTCTTCAGCTTCTCCTATTTGGCAAATCTCCTCAAGGGATTCCGACAGGATAACGGATAGCAGTTCTATCATTCTGGTATTATGCTCATTGTCAACTTCAATACTCTCTCGGTTGTTGGAAATCTGGAATGGAGCATGGAGAATCGCAGGAATAGGGCATTTGTCGGCCGTAGGCATATAGCAATACAGATGACTGGAATAGTTGTCGTCGATACGATGTTTTTCATCATCCACATGATATACGACGGCAGCCTTTAGCTCAGACCCTTCCTCGATTGCGCGTTCGAATTTCCAATAATGATCCTCTGTCTTCTCTTCGCCTTTAATAGTCTCATACCGCAAATCCAATCCTGAACCAAATACTCCAGATGTTTTCAAAGAATACCTGCCATTGGATTCTTCTGCATTCCATTCAATCTCTGAGAGGGAATTGAGAAAGAGAAGCGGCTTCACATCGGCCAAACGCTTCAGCGTACTTAAAATCTCGTCAAATGCAACAGGTCGGTTATCCTTATTGAAAGGAAACAGGAATAAAGTTTCGCCGGATTTTCTTTGCGGATGGTCATGTTCAATTAATTCTGGAAGAATGTAATCCTCTATGGAAAACCATACGCCATCATCATAGATTTCCGGTTTTGTGGTGTATTGGAACACAGACTTGAAGCCAATACCAAATTTACCAATGCGGATGTTATTATCTTTTCTACCTCGTTTTGCACTGAAAGCGATGGAGATTATTGAGTTTATATCTCCAAGACGGCCTTCCTTCTGATCTGTTTCGTGAGTCTCGGGATTGGTAATTGTAAAATGCCTTGGTGCGTTGTGTACGAAAATCAGCGAATCCCTACTCAAGATAAAACGAACCATGGTAGCGCCTTGGTCATCGGCATTTTGAAGTAATTCATACACAAAATGTGCTTTGTCTTTATAAAGATTCTGGGCGATTTCCAACGCTCCACGATACATCGGATTCTTGAAGATTGCCCAGGCCTCCCGACATTGTTTATTGAGTTCCTCGAAATATAATTTTTCCTTCTGATTCATAATAGTTCCTTGATTTTTCTTATAACGTCATTCACCTCTTCAGTCATTATTGCGCCATTTTCATGATCGCAAGTTGTGAAAAGATTTTCTCCGAGGGTATAGCCTATTCCCTCGTAGAATTTCAGCTTACGTTCCCATGAAGCCTTGTATTCCGGTACGCCAAGCATTCCCAGATGTTCCCAGATGATTCTACCACCCCAGGGAGTTTCAAAGGAAAAGTCAGGAATGCATCGGTGGTCATTTTCTTCCAGTAGTCGCTCGTACTCAAATTCCACCCCGGCATTTACCAATTGGTTTACAATTACAACTTCTGACTTGCTACGTACAAACAGACCTTTCTTGGCTGTTCCATGAATCAGCCCCTCAACATAAGGGATATTAAGACGTTCTTCTCGAACGGAATAGTCAAATAGATTGGTATTTCGTCGTACGAGTACTGAGGCTTGTGGTTTAGTAAATTCTCTCAACCAACCAATAGAATCTTGAACAAGCAGGACAACACGTTTCTTTGCTCTGGTAAGAGCAGTATATATCAACTCACGACTTAAAATACGGCCAGTTTGGGGTAATACCACAAAAGCCGTATCAAAATCGCTGCCTTGGCTTTTATGGATTGTAATAGCATATGCAAGCTCAATAGCAGCATCCTGGTCTTCTCCCTTATCTCCCTTGAATCCGAAGGTTTCATGAGGTATACCGACATACATAACATTGATATGTTTGTTGTATATAGACTTGGCAAAGCCTATCTGGCCATTGGCGAGAGAATATATTTTTTTTGAGGGATAGGATTTTCGCGATATATTCTGAAGTTGAATTACTTTATCATTCTTATATATCTTCTGGGGACCGATTCCCAGATAATCTTCTTTGCGATTGCTATTATTTCCAATCCATGACTGAAAATAGGAATTCAGTTGATATGTACCCCATGCGGGATTTATCACTGGAGCAAGAATCTGAAGGTTTTCGAGTGACGCAGGGTCTGACTCAAGCGACTTTAGGTCGCTAAAACCTAATTTTTGCTTCAAGGATTCTGGCAGTTCGACATCTGAACAAGCAAGTTCCTTGCAAATTGCATCCCTAAGAATTTGAGGCAGATCCTTTTCATCGTTCCAATAATAAACCGAAAGATCGCCATCAAGATTATTGTTTTCGATTTTTTCGAATATTTCATCCGCAAATTTCTCCGGTTTGTTTCCACTGAACCAGGAGGCCAAGGTCAAAACATCCGAATCTCCACTGGCTATTGTGCGCACAACGGTGCGAAGATAGGTAATGGCTGATTTCAGATTGGCGTCTGCGTCATCACGGTTAAGATAATGGCATAAATCCGAAAATGGTCTGCCCGGACCTATCGGTGGTAGCTGATAGGGGTCTCCAATAAGTATTATTCGCTTTATGGACGTCATGTCAAGTGACTTAATAAGCGTATAAAGCATGTCGGTAGTCAGCATCGAACATTCATCAACGATTATATTCTTAGCTTTTGAGTATTTGCGCGAGTTTTCAGTCAGACAAGGTTTCATGTTTTCAAAATCGAAGGCCCCGAGACTGGTAAGAAACTGAGCTATGGTTTTTGAACTCACATTTTCGGCCATATTACTGAGCCTAACTCTTGCCTTTCCTGTGGGAGCCAACAGTAGAACGCCCTCTGCTTTTATCTTTTCTGAACTTAGAAAAGATCTTACTACGGTAGTCTTACCGGTACCTGCGCCCCCAGTGAGTACTGAAAGGAGCTTTTTGTCCATCATTTCAAGAGCCTTGGCTTGCTGTTCTGTGGCCTCTTGACTGCGTTTGTTTGTTGGATCATAATTCTTGTCCGATTTAGCGATGGATAGCCAGTCTTCACAGGTAGGACTATTAACATTTCTCTTTGCTCTTTCTCGTAGTACTGTCCGAAGAAATTTCTCCATTTGATGATATTCCTTTAGTTGGATAGAAGTAGGGTTCTCATCAGGAACATAATCAAAGGATATTTCAAAGAACCGACGATGTGTGAGAAGTATGTTTTTCGGGAGGAGAGCTTTATCTTCTTCCGCCATTATGTCGCGCAGATAGTCCTCCATCTCTTTTATTGACACAAGGGTGTCGCCGTCTGTAAGAACAGAATAAAGCCTTTCAATGACTAGCGATCTGAGGCGTCGAGTATCAAGAATTGATTCCGCTGCAAACGGAGGCATTGGGACATTATCACCCTGAATTGTCGGGTCGGCGAAGACTCCAAGATCAATTGTACGCGTTGAAACTTTTTCTATAGAATTCCGGACGCACCATTCACTGATGAGGTATGGATTGTTTAGTATATCGTCTTTTTCATCATCTATGAAATGTTTAATGACATAGGATTCAAGTTCAAATCTGGATAATGTTATAAGGCGCTCGCGTGCATTGCTAGTTTGACCTTCCCAACTTATTCTGTACGTAGGAAGAAGCGGGTTGTAAACAGCGTCATCAATTTTGATTTCCTTATTTAGCAACTTTTTAAAATACTCCCATGGATTGTCTTTCGGTCCACATCCTTTTTTTCGCAGGTCGCTTTCAATCAGATTACCATAATCAAATCCCAGCGCTTTAAGTGCTGAAGCGAACGACGGGAAAGGTGTGATTTGTTTCTTGACATGCTCAATACGGTCATTAATCCACCTGAGCTGACATTGCCAGTCCTCGATTGAGCGGACCAGGCCATGTCGGATTACTGCTTCCAACGAACGGCGGGCAGCTTCAAGAATCAATAACATTGAATAATTGCTTATAAAATCACAACCATATGACAGTTCATCAAAAATCTTTCCGCTACTGTCAAATTTATCCAACGATAATTTGATCTCATCAAGAGCCTGTATTTTTGTCAAACCTTTCTTTTGGAATATGTTCTCATCCAACTCCAGATATTCTTTATATGGGAGAATGAATCCGAGAGATTTTTTTAGATCCGGACGAATAGAATGAGAGAACATTATCTCCCATAAGGGATAGGTATAATCGGCAGTCGTTTCGTAGTCTTGAACACCGTAATTTTTTACTATGTCTCCCATTCCCACAATCATTCGTGAACCTTCATCGTCAATTGGATTGCCTTTCTTACAATAAAAGACGCACATCGATTCCTCGGTTATCTCTGAGCTGAACCAATTAAGTACATCATACAATCGTTCCTTGTTATAAACCCAAGCCGAATCAAAAGGTGCACTTTCGGCAGGATAGAATTCCGGATGCTCCTTGCTGAGCTCCTCCTGTGCATCCATATTCAAGTAACGGAATGGTATTCCAAGAGCTGAATAAGCTGGTATCGTTACTTTTGTAGGTAATAACTTAGAATGTGGATTCTCTGGATTCCAGGCATAGATGTGAACGAATTCACGCTCATAAACCTTGCGATTCATGAATCCTCCATTTTCTCCGGCACAAGCAGGACGTTCTTTTGTAGGTAACTGAGACCAGTCAATTCCACACGGCAATTGCTCACAATCTACTTTTGAGTTGACAATATTAGGTAGTTGTTTACAGAATGTATTACAACAAGGATTTACACATACATGCGAATTCCAACCATTGTCGTGCCAAGGTACTCGAACAGATATATGTTTCATTATTGAATTATTTTACGAAGTTAAATAATTTAAGATACAAAATCATTATACAATTTATAAGTTCATCTAACTGAAACTACTTCACCTTACATCGCTCATCCAGCACTCCTTCAAATATATCCATTTCTCTCTTGGAAATACTCAATCGTGTTGCTATTTCTCGCCATCTTTTTACAACTTCAATCACTTCAGAAATAATCTTTTCCGCTATTTTGCGATTAAGCATATAATCTTCACAGGCATCAAGCAAAATACTCAGTTCTGCCTTATTGGAGGTTGATGAGACAAGCAGACTCTGATACTCATTCAAAGTAGGATTCATATCATACGCCGGAGAAAGTGTCCATCCTTTTGCAGTCAAAAGAAAACCATGATTACGGAAATGGTCATCGGTATTACCAATGCAGATATTGAATGCAACTCTGCGATACAGTTCTTGCAGATTATCCTCTACGTTGGTACAATTCTGAAGTATGAAATCGACAATATCCAGATAGCCATGCCCAGTATTAGCATTGTCACCATCATTCAAGCCCAATAGAGTCATGGCTGAAGCAAAATGTATGCGCTTACCGTCTTCCCTTCTATCAAATCGTCGGGAAAGCAAAGTATGGTATTTGTCGCTAGTGGAGATTACTCTTGTTTCTGCAGCATTAACACCAGCCTTCTTTGCCAACAGATGTGAGAAATGTTCCCAAAGACCTATATCATAATCATCCTTACGGGACGGAAACTTTGCTATATACAAAATATTGTTCTCGTCAATTACCCCTGCCTTTGGACGTGCTCCGCCAAGAGATGATCCAGGTTGTACTAGTTGGGCAATCCAACGCATTTCAGGCAACCTGTTCTCATCTTCACTTTTCTCTATTTCGGAACTAGCTGCAATCAACTCACGAATATCTGTCAGTGGTGGTATGCGCAGGATTTCGCTTGCATTGATATAATCTCCATCTATAGACTCCTTAAATCGAAAAGCCCCCATGCGAGAAAAGTCCTCAATCCCGATAAGATAGTCGAATG
>ENA-OPTB01001451-OPTB01001451.1-human-gut-metagenome-genome-assembly--contig:-NODE-1451-length-18105-cov-2.330970_pt1 | contig 18105 bp, 12 predicted proteins | sample MGYA00241810_ERZ501911 | MGnify/ENA primary metagenome ERZ501911 (study PRJEB25962, sample SAMEA2042304) | human gut metagenome | biome: human gut; feature: human-associated habitat; material: faeces... | reverse complement strand
TTTTTATTGCTTATTATCCGCACCCAAAAAGTTGCATTTATAAGTTGAACTCAAGCTATATATAAATATGATCTCTTTCCAGATGAGCGGACGAACCATTTCGGAAACAGTCGCCTCGCGCTCCAGTTCTCCGCTTTGAAAAAGATGACGGATGCGCTTCGAAACAGCAGGTATCTCCGTCCCGAAATCGGCGAAACGGTTCTCCCCGCCCCACCGTATCCCGGCAACCCAGTCCGCCCCGGACCGCCAACCCGAACCCTGCCCCGCTAATCAGGGTCCCGCCTCGTCAATCCGAAACCCGTCCCTGCGCCCCGCGGCTTCCCTGCCCGGCATCCGGCTGATTGTCCGGCCTTTTCCGCGTATGCGGCCCGACGGCTCTGGTACGCAAATTGCTCCGAGAGGAAGAAATTCCTCATACCATGAACAACTTTTCCTCACTGATCGAAAATTCGAAACAGGCCGTCCGCTACTGGTGGCTGCTGTTGATCATCGGCATCGCGCTCTTCGCGGTCGGCGTGCTGATTTTCGTCTACCCTGCCCAGAGCTACCTGGGCATGTCGCTTGTCTTCGGATGGCTGATGCTGATTTCGGGCATCCTGGAGGTCGTGCTCTCCTCGGCCAACAAACACTTCATCACGGGCCGCGGCTGGATGATGGCCGGAGGGATCATCGAGATCATCCTCGGCATCATCCTGATCTGGATTTCGATCAACGTTACAAACTGTTCCGACGGTGTCGACGGACTCTGCGCGAGCCTTTCCTGCGTGGTCATCTTCGCGTTCAGTATGATTTTCCACGATGTCCTCGGAAGCTTCACCGTAGCCAATTACCTGTTCGTGGCAGCGCTTCTCGCGTACCTGTATTTCAATACCTCGCCGAGCAGCATGCTGATGGGCGACGCCGGTTCGAGAGCACTTGGCTTCTACATCGCCATCCTTGCCATGCAGTCCCGCCATCCGTTCTTATATCTGCTGATGGCAGGCGTGATGATCGTCGACGGAGGAATCGGCCTTGTCAAAGTATTTTTACTCCGTTTCCTGAAAATCGCGATCCTCAAAAATACAAGAACACCGCTGCATGACCATGTCCGCCTGAAATACAAATGGTCCGACAGTCAGGTTGTGATCCGCTTTGTGATCCTGCAGATCCTGCTGGCTGTCATTGCGTATCTGATTGTAGCATAAGAAAAAACACAAGAGAAACGGGAGTGTGTCTTTTGCAGACGTCTGCGGGGCACACTCCCGTTTTGCATCTCAGCCTCCGAATACACCAAAAAGATAGAAAAAGATAATATCGCCGTATTTTTTCACAGAATCCGCCCTGTTTTCGAAAGCAAGAGTGTGGTAGTATAAAATTACCAAAAAATGTCAGCCTGAAACAATAATTCTGTAAAGATTGATGAAAAGAAAGTGCTTTCAGCTATCTGTTTCAGGTTCATCCAATCAGGAGGTAATGAAAAGATGAAATTCACAGAAGGTTACTGGCTTCCGAGTGAAAAAGCAAATGCATCCCATGCAATGCAGGCTTATGAAGTAGAGCAGATCCCAGGCGGTATGCGTATCCTGGCTACCACCCGCCCGATCGAGCACAGAGGTATGACCCTGAACCTGCCGACCATCACCGTTGAGTTCGTGGCACACACACCGGATACCATCTCCATGGAAGCATGGCACTATGAAGCATACGACAACAAAGTTCCGTCCTTCGACAAAACAGAGAGCGTATACGAGGACGTAACCGTTACCATCAACGACGATGAGGCAGTTCTCGACACCGGAAGCGTACTGGTACGCGTACAGAGAAAAGGAATCTTCGCTTACACCTTTGAGGCAGACGGAAAAGTCCTGACCGGAAGCGGATTCCGCAACCTTTCCTATATCAGATGGGATCGCAAGCAGAGCACCATGCTGCCGGCACCGAACTACATGACCGAAAAATATCAGCCATACATGGTAAGTGAGCTGTCCCTTGGCGTAGGTGAGTGCGTATACGGCCTTGGCGAGAGATTCACCCCATTCGTGAAAAACGGACAGGTTGTCGATACCTGGAATGAAGACGGCGGTACTGCATCCGAGATCGGATACAAATGCGTGCCATTCTATATGACAAACAACGGCTACGGTATTCTCGTTGACAGCACCGACAACGTTTCCTTCGAAGTAGCAAGTGAAAAAGTTGAGTATGTCGGCTTCTCCGTACCGGGCGAGAGAATCAAATATTATCTGTTCCACGGCCCGTCACCGAAGAAGATCATGAACGAGTACACCGCACTGACCGGACGTCCGGCACTTCCTCCGGCATGGTCCTTTGGTCTGTGGCTGTCCACATCCTTCACCACCAACTACGACGAAGAGACCACCACATCCTTTATCGAGGGAATGGAGAAGAGAAATATTCCGCTGAGCGTATTCCATTTCGACTGCTTCTGGATGCATGAATTCCACTGGTGCGATTTCGAGTGGGATAAGAAATGCTTCCCGGACATCCGTGCAACCTTAAAGAAATATCATGACAAAGGCCTGCACATCTGCGCATGGATCAACCCGTACATCGCACAGGGAACCGCGTTCTTCAAAGAGGGTGCAGCAAACGGCTATCTCCTTCAGAGAGCAGACGGCAAGGGCGTATGGCAGACCGATAACTGGCAGGCTGGTATGGGTCTGGTAGACTTCACCAACCCGGATGCCGTAAAATGGTACACCGATAAACTGAAAACCGTTCTGGACTGCGGCGTAGACTGCTTCAAGACCGACTTCGGCGAGAGAATCCCGGTTGACGTTGTTTACCACGACGGAAGCGATCCGCAGGCAATGCACAACTACTATACATACCTGTACAACCAGGCAGTATTCAACCTGTTAAAAGAAGTAAAAGGCGAGAACGAGGCAGTTCTGTTTGCAAGAAGTGCAACAGCAGGAAGCCAGAAGTTCCCGGTACACTGGGGTGGTGACTGCTACGCAGAGTATTCTGCAATGTCAGAGACACTTCGTGGTGGACTTTCTCTCTGCTCATCCGGTTTCGGTTTCTTCTCCCATGATATGGGCGGATTCGAGGCTACAGCTCCTGCTGATGTATATAAGAGATGGTGTGCATTCGGTCTGTTGTCTACACACAGCCGTCTGCATGGATCTACTTCTTACCGTGTGCCTTGGGCTTATGACAAGGATGGCGATACAGAGGCATGTGATGTACTTCGTCACTACACTGTATTAAAGGGTAAGATGATGCCTTATCTTTGGGCACAGGCTAACAAGACTCATCAGGTCGGTGTTCCAATGATGCGTTCTATGATCATCGCATTCTCTGACGATACTGCTTGTAAGTATCTGGATCAGCAGTACATGCTCGGTGACAACTTGTGCATCGTTCCGGTTATGAACGAAGAAGGTATTGCAGAGTTCTATGTACCGGATTGTGGAACATGGACAGATATCCAGAGTGGTGAGACATACGAAGGTGGTAAGTATTACACAAGAAAATGTGATTATTTCCAGACACCGATCCTTGCTCGTCCAAACAGCATTGTTACTTATGGTAACTTTGATGCAGAGGGTGCAATGAATGTATTGTATGATTATCTGCAGGATGCAGAGGCAGTAGTTTATGGATTAGAAGATGGTAAGACTGCAACAGCAACTATTTACGACCAGGAATCCAACAAGCTTACTGATATCACAGCAACAAGATATGGTGATAAGGTTACTGTTTCTTACACTGCAACAGACAAGAGCTTTAAGATTACTGTAGCAGGCAAGACTGTTGAGGCAGCAGCAGGTACAACAAGTGTTGACATTACTCTGTAATAACAAAAGAGCATATTAAAGTGTTTCCCCTTAAGCGGACAGGGCAAATATCCCGGTCTCGCTTAAGGGGTTTTTATTTTGCCAAAGAATGGGAAGAGCCGGTCTGGCAGGTTGTGTGCCAAAGAATGGAAAGAGCCGGTCTGACAAGTTGTGTGCCAAAGAATGGAAAGAGCCGATCTGGCAAGTTGTGTGCCAAAGAATGGAAAGAGCCGGTCTGGCAAGTTGTGTGCCTAAGAATGGAAAGAGCCGGTTTGGCAAGCTGTTTGACAAAGAAATGAAACTACGGTATTCTGATATTTATATGAAACGGAGTTTCTCTCTGTGCATGGAGATAACGGGATTGCCTTGCTTTTTGGCTGTCTTGGCGCAGAGTGATGAATAGTGATTAAAGTGAGGATGAGTATAAAGTATGTTTGATGGAAATGGAGTGACAGGGGCAGTTTTAGCGGTAGGTTATTATGCGTTGTTTCTGGGCAGTGGAATGTATATTGGCAGAAAACTTTTGTGCAAAGAACGATATAGTATTGTGATGCAGTATCTGGTGGGAAGTGTCGCCGGTGTCTTGGCATTACAATGGTTTCCTTTGCTTTTTGCCTTTGTGTTTGATTTTTCGATGACAGCACATGTATTGGCTCTGCTATTACAGGTAGTTCTATGTGTGCTGGTTGGTTGGAGATGCCATTGTTCAGAATCTTCACTACAGCAGCATCCATATCGGAAGGTGAACGAATGGAAACGTTTGTTCCGGGAAAATCCGGTTTGGATCTTGATGGCAGTTACTTTTGCCTTTTTTTGCTATTGTCTGTATACACATACGATCGTAGGAAATGCTGATGGCAGTATGCACACGGGGCAGTCCACCTACGGCGATATGAATATGCATTTTAGCTTTATTACCAGTATTGCAAATCAGCAGACGTTTCCGCCGGAGTATTCTTTGCTGCCGGGGCATAAATTATCCTATCCGTTTCTGTGCGACAGTGTTAGTTCCAGTTTGTATCTGATGGGCGCAAGTCTACGACTGGCGTATGTTTTGCCGATGCTCGGAGCAATTTTGCAGGTGTTTATGGGATTTTACTGCTTGATCAAATATTGGCTTGGCAGATCAGCGACAGCGTTGATCGCTTGGATCCTATTCTTTTGGAATGGTGGACTAGGATTTGTGTATTTTGACAATGCAGAAAAGATACATAAAATCTTTGCGGAATTTTATATGACACCAACGAATTATTTGGATAAAAATCTGCGCTGGGTACAGGTTATGGTTGACATGCTGATCCCGCAGCGTGCGACATTATTTGGCTGGGCCATATTGTTTCCGCTGTTGGCGTTTTTGTTCCGGGCGATAGCGGAGCGCAAAAAGAAATTGTTTGTTATGGCGGGCGTGGCGGCTGGTGCGCTTCCAATGATCCATACACATTCGTTTTTGGCGTTGGGGATGATCTGTGCGGTATGGTTGCTATTGGATCTGACAGATAATAGTCTTTTTGTAACAGGAAAAGCTGCATATGGGTGGAAAGCAGCGTCAGCGAGCAGGGGATCCAGCCGTAGAAATGGCAAAGTGACATCTTCTGGTAGAAGAAATGGCATAGCGACAGCTTCTGGACGCAGAAATGGCAAAGTAACATCTTCTGGTCGAAGAAGTGCAAACGTGTCTGCGTCAACCGGAAATCGCAGGGGAAGCTCAAGTGCTGATGCAACGGTATCAGACAGCTGGATTCGATATGCTCTTTATATTGGACTGGCGTTCTTTAGCGTGATGCAGATGATCAACCGCTCGAATGAGTTTGCAGACAAACATGGATTAGCGATAATGATCATTGGGGTTGCACTGTTTGTCCTGTTTTTGGGATACAAGTTAGTGCGTTATCTGCAAAATAGATCGTGGAAACGTTTGGCATTTACGTGGGGCATTTTTTTGATCGTAGTATTGATATTTGCACTTCCACAGTTATTTATGTGGACATTTTCACAGGCCTCCGGCGATAATTTTGTGCGCAGTCATTTCAATTGGTCCAATAATGGTGATCAGTATATCGTATTTTATCTTAAAAACCTGGGATTGCCATTTGTGCTGCTTTTGCTGTCCTCCTTTGTGGTCAGTGCGAGAAACCTAAAGATAGGTGCGCCATATTTGTTGATTTGGTTTGTGGCTGAGCTTGCGGCTTTCCAGCCGAATGACTATGATAACAATAAATTGTTGTTTGTTGGAGCGGTCTTTATATGCGGAATCGCGGCAGATGCGTTAGTTCAGATTTATGAACGGTACGGCGCTGTGTATTGGTGCAGTGCTATCGGAAAGGCTGGTGTAGTGCTTTTGGGTGCCTGCCTGTTATTTGTTAGTGCAATATCCGGCTTTTTGACGATGGGCCGGGAATGGGTATCTGATTATGAATTATATACCGCATCAGCGGTAAAAGCGTGTCGATATATTGAGGACGAAACTACGCCGTGGGATGTGATCTTGACATCAACGGCTCATAACAGTCCGGTCCCGGCGTTGACAGGACGCAGTATCGTGTGTGGTTCCTCTTCGTTTTTGTATTATCATGGTTTGAACTATCAGCAAAATGAACAGGACGTCGAAACGATGTATACGAGTCCGGCGAGTGCTAAGGAGTTGTTCCGGAAGTATGATGTCAATTATATTTATTTGAGCAATCAAGAGTATGGCACGTATAATGTTGACGTGAATGGATTGTATGAAGTGGCAGATGTAGTCTGGCAAAAAGATGATGTATCCGTATGGAAAGTGAAAGACGAGATATTTGAGTAACGAGTAGACGGTGATAAGGCAGGAGTTTTGCACGGTAAGTGACAGTTGGAAAGTGAAAAATCCAGAAGCAGATAACGGTAGGAAGGTGAAAGATGAGGTTATTAAGAAACAAGTGGGATGTACTAAAATGCGGACGTATGAACTATTGGAAAGAAAGTGTCTTCGTTGCATTGCTGGCGGTAGTTGTGGTCGTGGGACTTGCTCTGCGTGTGACAGCTTCTCAGACAGATAAAGGAAAGTCCGCACAGAAAATAACGGCAAGTGGCGGGAAGCAGACCGGAGCTGGTAAAAATGCCGGGGGCAAAAACAGCACGGGAGATATGCCGCAAACAGCAGGGAAATCTATCCAAACAGCAGGACAGAACAACGTGGTAAAACCGGAGGATGCAGTGTATACGTTTTTGCAGGGGCCGAAGTCTTGGGGTAAACGTTTGACTTGGTCCGGGAAATGGGCAGAGACGTATTATGACGGTGGCAAATTCGGTGCATTCGGTTGCGGATTTTGTTGTATGGCCAATATTTATTCGTCGCAGACCACTTATGAGGCTTCTCCGGTAGATATTTATAAGTATACCAAGCGGAACACGATCTACGGTGGTGGCGGTGCAGTCGCCTGGGAGTATATGGAAAGTGCTATGCAGGGCCTTGGCTTTGAGGTGTCCCTGCGGCGCAAACCGACATCGTATCGCAAATTTCAAAAGATGATCGCTTCCAATGACTCAGCGATTGTACTTGTCAGCAGCAGTAACTCAGTTTGCTATTGGAAAAATACACCGGGGCATTACGTTACCATCTTTTTATATGACAAACAGAAAGATGCAGTATTTTTGGGAGATTCCGGTGATCCTAAGCACAATCGCCGGTGGGTTGCACTCAAAAAGATTTATCGCTCGCTGAAGACGGAGAGTGATTATCAGGTAATGACGGTGACAGGATATCAGGCATCCAAAGACTCGTGGAAACATAAGAAAGCGAGCGGGACTTGGATACGGCCGGAACAGAAGTAGAGAGCTGTTTTAGGATTTGTTCGTCAATGAGTGCGATGTCATGGTTTGCGAGTATCTATGCAGTCTATGCAGTGGAATATCAAAAAGTGTGGACTTCTGCCGAGAAAACAGGTATAATGCTACAGGGATGAAACGTTGTCAGGCGTATAGCTGCGTGGACGAGTAATCGCACAAGAAGAAAATTCGCTGTCTTTTCGGTGGATACCAGAGCAGGCAGCAGTAGAAATCGGAGGAAATTATGGGATTATTACAGGAATGGAGAGAGTACGCATATGGCGTAGAATTGAACTCCAAAGAGGGAAAAGCAATTTGGGATAAGTATTTCGAGCAGGAAAAAGCCATTTATCAGCAGTTACTTGCGGCTCCGGAGAAAGTGGTATCCGGTACTGTTCAGGAATTAGCAGATAAATACGGCATGGAATTGAATTATATGGTAGGTTTCTTAGATGGAATCAATGAAAGCTTGAAAGAACCGAACCCAATCGAGGAAATGGAAGCTGACACGGTTGTAAAATTGCCGATTGATTTGGAAAGCTTATATTATCATATGGTAGAAGCGGGTGCTGATTGGTTATATGAACTGCCGGAGTGGGATGAGCTGTTGACACCGGAGCGACGCAAGGAGCTTTATCGTGAGCAGAAAAAGTCCGGTACAATTGTTAAGGAGCGCAAGGTTGGGCGTAATGAGCCATGTCCATGCGGATCCGGGAAGAAATACAAATATTGCTGTGGCCGTGCAAAATAATAGTTTGCTGGCAATGATCGCAATACGTAAGTATTGCAAACGATAATATAGGATAAGACAAAGGGGCTGTCGCACTAAGCAATTAGTGTGCAGCCCCTTTTTAATTGATAGGATTAGGGTGTTGTGTAGCGTGATAAAAGCAAAACGCTGGTTTTGCTCTTCTTAGTAAAAGTAGTGTTCGAAAGAAGGAAGCACATCAAGGGTTTGAATGCTATTGTTAGATCGTGCCGGAAGCACATCAAAAGCTTGAAGGCTATCGCTAGATCGTGCCTGTGACAACTAATGTGCTAACACCGGGTGTTGTAACCCAAGCCCCCGTTTCCGGATCCTGCGTAAAGGTGGCAGCAGGTACCGTGATCTGACCAGCGGCAGTGGCAAACAAACCGGTTGTTTCGTTGTACGTGTAATTAGTCGGCGCAGTCCATGCGGTTCCGTTGAAGGTTACGGTCAGACCGGATAAGATCGGATTGAACGTATCCGTGATCGTGGCACCTGTTGTGACGGCAGCAGGTGCACTTCCCATATTCTGGATCAGGAAAGTGTAAGTTAAAATGCCGTTTTCGGTAACAGGGACCGGGCTGACAGATTTGGTAATGTTAAGGATAGGCGTGCTTTCCGCAGCGATTGTTTCGGAGATCGTGATCGGTGTAATGCCGCCACCGGTAATTCTTGCGGTGTTTACAACATCAGAACCGGTTGCAAACGGCGCAAATTCATTTACGGCTGTTTCGTAAATAATCGTTGCATTGCCGTTTGCAGGAACGCTAATACCGGATACGGTCAGTGGCGGCCCGGCTTCAACTGTAGGAGCAGTCTGAAGCGTTCCATTGATATAATAATTTATGGTTCCCGGAATATAGGTAAGAGGTGTAACTGTACCGGTACCAAATGTGTAAGCACCAAGATCATCCGTTAAAGTAAGTCCGTTGAATGCTGTTGCACCGGAATTGACAATGCTGATAATATAGGTGACAGTGTCATTTTGTCCGTAAGTGGTTTTTACAGCGGTCTTGGTAGCAGATAAAACTTCCAAAATTTCACCAACTGCAACGTTGGAATTGGTCACAGCATTACCGTAGCGAAGCTGTGCCTGATTTGTAAAACGTGCCATAGTAACCTCCGTTCTGCCGCTTGTTGCAGCGGCATAATCGATAATTGTAAAAAGATGGTTTCATGTGTCTTACCTTACTGTATGAATAATCTTGCAAAATGTGCCAATCCCACGTATTATATAACTAAAACTTTTGCGCAGAAGAAGTATCATTATACAACGATAAAGCGGCAAGGCAATTACTATAGTTCTCTGTCGGCAGAAGCCGCTATATTGAGGTTGCAAAACACTTAGCATGCTTTGACATAATAAGCAATATGTGGTTGCGTGAGATAATGAGGTGTGGGAAGTTTCAGTAAATTATATGTCATAGAGAGGAGTGGTTGTATGTGTACTGCAATATCGTATAAAGCAAAGGATTTCTATTTTGGAAGAACATTAGATTATGAAAGTTCATATGGTGAAGAAGTGGTTATCACGCCGCGGCATTATCAGTTTTCGTATGCGCATATGGGAGAATGCACAACGCATTATGCCATGATAGGAATGGCACACGTCGCAGAGGAATATCCATTATATTATGAAGCAGTAAATGAAAAAGGTCTGGGAATGGCAGGATTGAATTTTGTTGGGAATGCCTGCTATGGAGAATATGAGGAAAATGCCAAAAATGTCGCGACATATGAGTTTATTCCGTGGGTATTGGGGGCTTGTGAGAGTGTGGAACAGGTGAGAGACTATCTGATCGGTCTTAATCTGATCGGGGAGACATTTGCCGGCAAATATCCCGCTTCTTCCCTGCATTGGCTTATTGCGGATGAAAAGCAGTCGATCACCGTGGAGATGGTGGAAGAAGGTCTGCGTATTTATGACAACCCGGTTGGGGTACTTACCAACAATCCGCCTTTTGACAAGCAGATGTTTTTGCTGAACAATTATATGCAATTATCACCAAAACAGCCTGAAAATCATTTGGCACCCGGCGTTCTTGGCACCTACAGCCGAGGAATGGGAGCACTCGGTCTGCCGGGAGATCTATCGTCGACATCCCGTTTTGTCAGAGCGGCATTTACAAAATTAAATGCGATCAGTGGTGAGACAGAGGAATCACAGGTGGGTCAATATTTTCACATAATGGAAACAATTTCGCAGCAAAAAGGATGCTGTGAGGTGAGGGATGGTGAATATGAGTATACCATCTATACGTCCTGCTGTAATGCATCTCAGGGAATCTTTTATTACACAACATATGAAAATCGTCAGATTACAGCGGTTCGTATGAGACCGGATATGTTAGAACGGGATCAACTGATTCGTTATCCGATGCAGCATCAGGAAAAGATTGCATATGAAAATTAAGCGGATCCAATTGTAGTATTTATTTGTGCAGGTTTACCAATTGACAGTCCTTTAGGTTACTACGTATAATAAAGTAAATAGTGGCAGACTCTCAGGAGTACTGCGGAGTAAGATGTTTGACCGATGCAGAGGCAAGGATGTCTCATTGTAAGATTCCAGGGAAAGGAGAGATGCGGTATGGCGATGGATTTAAATGTATATAATTATCTCATGACCGGATATAACACGAAGCCGGCAGCTTCGAAGTATGGTGCGCATAAGACATCAGAACTTCGTTCCATTGTGCGCGACATTGCGAAACGTACAAAGTCCTCACCAATCTATCTCGTAAAACTTTCTGATGACAAACAGGCATATGCCTTGAATGTGAAAGAGTCCTCCATTGCTTTGCATGATGCATTTGAGGATTTGATGACAGAAGATGACAGTTCAGTCTTTGGTGGACGGAAGGCAGTCTCTTCGCAGGCTGGGGATGTATCGGTGAATATTGATACGGAAGATTATGAGAAGCTGCCGTCACCGTTTTCGATGGAAGTGCACGGTTTAGCGAAGCAGCAGGTCAATGTGAGCAAAGAGTTTTATGATTCCAGCAGGAGCCTGGAAGAGGGATTGTACCGATTTCGGATCCGAGTGAATGATGATTCCTATGATTTTCAATATAATATTAAGAAAGATGCCAGACACGGAGAGGTGATCGGTGGACTGGCGGATTTCATTACGAAAGCGAGAATAGGCATTCAGGCACAGCCGGTTTCGAGAGAAGCCGGTAAGATCGCAATGAGGATTTCAACGGATATGACAGGAAGCCCGGATGGGGAGCCGATATTATCGTTTGAAGATCGACCTGACGGACAGCATTCGGAGGGAATTACTTCATACTATGGGTTAAATCGGATTGTTCAGAATCCGGAAAATGCATCATTTGAGATCAATGGTGTGGAGAAACATTCTATGTCCAATCAATTTAAGCTTGCGGGAAGTTTACAGATACAGATGAAACGCATTTCGGAACAACCGGCACAGATCACATACACACCGGATAGTGATAAGATTATCAATGGTGTGAGAAACGTTTTGGATCATTATAACCAGATGATTGACAGCTCTTGGAATTATGCAGAGAAGAGCGGACATACACCGAAACTTGTGCGTGAAATGCAAAGTGTGTTGATGCCGTTCCAGTCAGACTTGGAATCCTGTGGTCTGACCTTTAATGATCAGGGATATTTGGAAATGGATGATTATCTGGCAGAACAGTCGGCTATGGACGGTTCCTTTCAAGAATTGTTTGGAGCAAGATCCCGATTGAGCAGCAGAATGCTTGCAAAGATGAATTATGTTAAGCTGGATCCTATGGAATATGTTGACAAAACATTAGTGAGCTATCCTAATACGAGCAAGCCGGCAGTGGGATATGCCTATACAACATCCCTTTACAGCGGTATGCTGTTTAACTATTATTGCTAGTATGCGAGCTCATGGAGAAGTAGTGTGAAGAAAGCAGATTATATGATAGTAGGTATTGCGCTAATGCTTGCGTTGGTGAGTTTTGGCGTGTATCGGCTCTATTTTGCATCGACAGGCAGAGCAGCGATTGTGGAGATTACCGTTGATGGTAATGTATATAAGACGCTTTCGTTGAAGGAAGATGCGACGGTGGATGTGCCGTCGGATGGGGGCCACACGAATACAGTGCAGATAAAAGATGGGAAAGTTTTCATGAAAAAGGCAGATTGTCCGGACAAGATCTGTGTACATCATAAAGGGATCCGGAGCAATGGAGAAACGATTATTTGTCTGCCGCATAAAGTAATAGTAACAATTCAATCTTCCGAAACAGGAGATCTGGATGGTGTTGCCCAATAGCACTTACAAGGACTTCGCAATTTTGCGAAGTCCTTTTTGTTTCTAACTCCAACTTCCCATACCGGAGGTTATTGTCAAACCATATATTACTTATTATGTCACAAAACTAATAGCTATTTTGCAGCCAACAAAGTAAATTATCCTGTCATCAAAAAAACTATAGCAATTGCTGCAGAGCGTGGAGGTTTCGCGTGATTTCTTATTTTGTTAAGTCTCTGATGAATACATGCCCAGAGGATTGTCTGAGATGTTCCGGTTTAGCAAGGTATCATCAATTTTTGGACGGGACGCTTTCGCTACGATGATAAGGCGGTATGGGAAGTTTGATTTCTAAAATCTTTCTAAAGTTGAAGAACATTTGGTTGACAGTGAAAGAATGGGGTGTTATTATTTAACGCGCATAATAATTAACGATGTTAATGAATTGGAGGAGGCTGGAGCATATGACAAAGTATCATGAGAAAATGTTCCGCATTATGAATCAGTTTCGTAAGCTGAATATTAGCGATATGCTGCCTGGAATCAGCCGAATGGAGTATCTTACGATGCTGCTTGCAATGAAAGCAGAAGATGATCGTCGGATTTCCGTGTCGGAATTGATCAAGAGAGCGTGCGTGAAGCCCTCGGCGATATCGCGGACGCTGCGGGGACTGGAGCAGAAAGGATATGTGGAACGTGTTGTGAATCCGGAGGATCGTCGCAATACCTATGTTGTCATGACAGAGGAGGGCATTGCGATAATGCAGCAGGCGGAAAAGATCATGAAGGATTTTTCGGATGCTGTTGGCAAACGGGTTGACCAAGAAGAAGGAGAACGTCTTCTTTGCTATCTGAATGATGTTTATATTGCAGCACAGGAAGAAATTTCCTGTAGAAAATGGAAGAACAGAAAGGAAAACGACGATGAGTAAAATATTTAAAAACATGATTCCGTATTGGAAGATCGTGATCGCAATCATTGGTCTGTTGGTTGTGCAGGCTTGGTGCGACCTATCTCTTCCATCGTACACGTCGGACATTATCGATGTGGGAATCCAAAATCATGGCGTCGAGCATGTGATGCCGGAGAAGATTCAGGAAGAGGAATTTCAAACTGCGCAGTTTATCATGACGGATCAGGAAAAGCGCATTTGGAATGATATTTATGTGAAGAAAGGCGACACAAAGGTGTTGAAAAATTTGTCGCAGGACAGATTAGAGGAGTTAGACGAACAGCTTGCGCTGCCGCTGATTATGAATTATCAAATGAGCGCCATGGAGGAGAAAACCTTCGAAAAAATGGTGGCGAGCCAGATGGCATCCGGAAGCAAAAATAACGGCAGCCAGAATGACGCAGCGAGTCAAGGCGGCAAAGATGCCGGCAGCCAGAATGGCAATAGCGCAAAAGTAGGACGATCATCAAAGAACCAGTCCGGACTTAGCGTAGATCAGATCGAGAAATTTATGGGTGTGAAACTGCATCGTTTCCGCCAAAAGAAAGAAGACTCTGATGGAAATTCCAAAATGGTACAATGTGTCGATGTGCGTCCGGTATTTATCGCTATGCAAAAAAACGGAATGCTCGACGAAAAGACGCTGTTTTCTACGAGAGACAGCATGAAAAACACGATCGACACAATGGGCAGTTCGTTGGTCAAGACAACAGGCATTGCCTATGCGATTGCCTGTGACAAAGCGGCAGGCGTCGATGTGGATAAAATACAAAAAACATACTTAGTATATGCCGGCCTGAAAATGGTTGGAATGGCATTGCTGATGGGAGTTGTTACCGTACTAGTTGGTTTCTTTGCCTCCAAAGTAGCTGCCGGAATTGGTATGACGCTGCGAGAAAATGTGTTCAAAAAAGTCGTTGGATTTTCCAATGCAGAAATGGATCGTTTCTCAACGGCTTCCCTTATTACGAGAAGTACGAATGATATTCAACAGATTCAAATGGTATCGGTAATGCTTCTTAGGATGGTTGCGTATGCGCCGATACTAGGCATTGGTGGTGTTCTGAAAGTGGTACAGACAGGTGCCGGAATGGGATGGATCATTGTTCTGGCGATCATCGTTATCATCGGCTATGTGCTGTTACTCATGTCGTCGGCCATGCCAAAATTTAAGTTGATGCAAAAATTAGTGGATCGAATCAATCTGGTCTCTCGAGAGATCCTTACAGGACTTTCCGTTATTCGCGCATTTGGTCGGGAGGACACAGAGGAAGAGCGTTTCGATGCAGCTAACAAAGACCTCACCAAAACGACATTGTTTACGAACCGTGTGATGACGTTTATGATGCCGGGTATGATGATGATCATGAACGTTTTGACGGTTGGCATTGTTTGGTTTGGTGCCAAAAAGATTGATGCGGGAAGTATGCAGGTAGGAGCAATGACTGCTTTCATCACGTATGCGATGATGATCGTGATGTCATTCCTGATGCTGACAATGATGTCGATCATGCTGCCGCGTGCCGCTGTTGCAGCAGAGCGTATTGATGAGGTCATTCAGACAGAATCTTCAATTGTTGATATCGATGAGCCGGAAACACTTACAACGCATAACGGACGCATTGCTTTTGAACACGTATGTTTCCGTTATCCGGGCGCAACAGAGGATGTACTTCATGACATAGATTTTGTCGCAGAACCGGGCAAAACAACCGCAATTATCGGAAGCACCGGTTGTGGCAAATCGACATTAGTGAATCTGATCCCACGTTTGTATGACGTTACCGATGGAAAGATCACGTTGGATGGCAAAGATATCCGTCGAATCGCGATGTCGGATCTGCGTGAGGAGATTGGTTATGTGCCACAGAAAGGAATTTTATTTTCGGGAACCATTGCCTCCAATTTGCGCTTTGGTAAAGGTGATGCCACCGAGGAAGAAATCGAACGTGCAGCGGATATAGCGCAGGCAACAGAGTTTATTGATGTCAAGGAAGATCGCTATGACAGTGCGATCGCACAGGGCGGTTCGAATGTTTCCGGTGGACAAAAACAGAGATTGGCAATTGCAAGAGCGATCGCTAAGAATCCGAAGATTTGTATTTTTGATGATAGTTTTTCGGCATTGGATCTCAAGACGGATGCTGCGCTTCGTGGGGCACTTAGCGAGAATGTAACAGACAGTACCATAATTATTGTAGCACAGAGAATCAGTACGATTCTGCACGCAGAGCAGATTTTGGTATTGGATGAAGGACGAATTGTAGGGAAGGGAACACATGAAGAATTGCTGGAACACTGTGAGGTGTATCGACAGATTGCAGAATCTCAGTTGTCTGCCAGCGAACTTGGAATGGAAGAAAGCGAGGTGACAATGCATGAGTGAGAATCGAGAATTAACACAAAGACCACGGCGGAGAGGCCCGATGGGACGCGGTATGCAGCCGGGCGAAAAGCCAAAAGATCTGAAGAAATCCGTCAAAAAGTTGATGCAGTACATTGCAAAATATAAGATCGGTATTTTTGTAGTGATGCTCTTTGCAGCGTTTTCTACTATATTCAATGTGGCAGGTCCTAAAATACTTGGTAAAGCAACGACAGCACTTTCGGAAGGGCTGATGAAAAAGATCCAAGGCACCGGAAGCATAGATTTTCATAAAATCGGATTGATCCTGCTCATCGTGCTGGCACTGTATTTGGCAAGTGCGTTGTTTAGTTTTGTGCAGGGATGGATCATGACCGGGATCACCCAGAAAGTCTGTTACAGACTGCGCCGGGAAATTTCCGAAAAGATTAACCGTATGCCAATGAAGTATTTTGAGAGTCGTACTTACGGCGAGGTGCTGTCGCGCATTACAAATGATGTGGATACACTTGGACAGGGATTAAATCAAAGTATTACAACGATTATTACGTCCGTTGCAACGCTGATAGGTGTGCTGGTCATGATGTTGAGCATTTCACCGTTGATGACATTGATCGCCTTGATCATACTGCCGATCTCGATGGGATTGATTGCATTGGTAACCAGAAAATCTCAAAAATATTTCCACGCACAGCAGGAATATCTGGGACATATTAATGGTCAGGTAGAAGAAGTATATGGTGGGCATTTGGTTGTCAAAGCATTTAACCACGAAAAAGAAACGATAGATGAATTTCAGCGTACAAACCGTATTTTGTATAATTCGGCATGGAAATCACAGTTTTTGTCAGGTATGATGCAGCCGATCATGATGTTTGTCGGCAATCTGGGCTATGCGTGCGTTGCATTGACCGGTGGACTGCTTGCCATCAAAAACGTGATTACCATCGGTGATATTCAGGCATTTATCCAATATGTCAAGAACTTTACGCAGCCGATTCAGCAGATTGCACAGGTTATTAATATGGTGCAGTCGATGTCTGCGGCATCGGAACGTGTATTTGAATTTTTGGAGGAAGAAGAGGAGATACAGCTTGCAGAACAGCCGGCAGATATTTCTAAAGTAACCGGTGAGGTTATCTTTGACCACGTAGGATTCGGGTATCGGCCGGAGCAGCCGATCATTCATGATTTTAGTGCACATGTAGAACCGGGACAGAAGATTGCGATCGTTGGTCCGACCGGAGCCGGTAAGACGACGATGGTGAAATTACTAATGCGATTTTATGATGTAGATCGGGGAAGTATACGGCTGAATGACCGAGATATCCGCGATTTCAATCGTCGTGATCTGCGAGATGCGTTCGGAATGGTGCTGCAGGATACATGGCTGTTTAAGGGTACGATCATGGAAAATATTCGCTATGGCCGTTTGGATGCTACGGATGAAGAGGTCATTGCAGCGGCAAAAGCGGCGCGGGCACATCACTTCATTCAGACACTGCCGGGCGGATATCAGATGGAGCTCAACGAAGATGCAAGCAATGTGTCACAAGGACAAAAGCAGCTTCTTACGATTGCACGTGCAATCTTGGCGGATAATAAGATCCTTATTTTGGATGAGGCAACCTCTTCGGTTGATACGCGTACGGAGATCGAGATCCAAAAGGCGATGGACAATCTGATGAAGGGGCGCACAAGTTTTGTAATCGCGCATCGTTTATCAACAATTCGCAATGCAGATCTTATCTTAGTGATGAAAGATGGCGATATTATTGAGCAGGGTGACCATGACACCTTGTTAGCAGCGAATGGTTTTTATGCAAATCTGTATAACTCACAGTTTGAAGAGGCAGTATAAAAGCACAAGCGTCGGGGAGCATGCGTGTATATAGACAGAATAGGAGGATACGAGAAAGAAAAATCCCGTATCCTCCCTAAATTTCTGAATTTATGTAGAATTTTTCTTGACGGACAACCTGTTCTGTGCTATAGTAGATGGGCGATGTAACAGTCTTTTTTTTATGCCCAAAATTCGGACAGTTTTGTCCGTCGTTTCGGCTTAATTCGGACAGTACTGGGCTGGTTGTTTGAGGGGAGAATTGATACCATTAATACATCGAACAGAGAGGAGGCAAACAGAAATGAGTAAGGATGAGTATTTAGAGTTTATCGCGCATCAGCCCTATGACGCAATGGGA
>ENA-OPTB01001444-OPTB01001444.1-human-gut-metagenome-genome-assembly--contig:-NODE-1444-length-18207-cov-4.393676_pt1 | contig 18207 bp, 18 predicted proteins | sample MGYA00241810_ERZ501911 | MGnify/ENA primary metagenome ERZ501911 (study PRJEB25962, sample SAMEA2042304) | human gut metagenome | biome: human gut; feature: human-associated habitat; material: faeces... | reverse complement strand
CTGGCCGGTACGACCGGCGGCAAGCTGGATCTGTCGCTGGACATGCTGCGCACGATGATCGTGTGCCAGCGGATGATGGACGGTGACGCCAAGTGACTACATATCAGTGGCTTTGCCTGCTTGGCGTGCCATCGCTGCTGATCGCGGCGCTGCTGGCCATGATCCGGCATCTGGCGGCGCAGATCCAGCACGATCGCGCAGACACAGCGGCGACAAAGCTCGGGGTGCAGGCGCTTTTGCGCGCGCAGATGATATCCGACTACAACAAATGGACAGACCGGGGCTATGCCCCGATCTACGCAAGGCAAAATTTCGAAAATTGCTGGGGGCACTACCACACGCTTGGCGCAAACGGAGTCATGGACGATATCCACGAAAAATTTTTGCAGCTCCCGACGCAGGAAAAATGAAACAGAAAGGACAATAAAAATGGAACTTGGAATTGCATCTGTGGCGGCGATCCCCGCCATCGCGTATCTGCTGGGCATGGCCGTCAAGGCGACCGAGGCCGCGGACAAGTGGATCCCGATCATCTGCGGCACGGCCGGCCTGATCCTCGGCGTCGTCGCCTGGGCGATGGGCGTGCCGGACTTTCCGGCGCACGACTGGCTTAACGCTGCCGCCGTCGGCATCGTGTCCGGCTGGGCGGCGACGGGGCTTAACCAGAGCGTCAAGCAGCTGACGGACAATAAATAATCGGGCATAGCAAGGCCGCCGGAGCGTAAGTGCTCCGGCGGCCTTGTGATTTTAAATTTCTGTGCCATCTGGCAGCGTAAACTTGATGTTGACTTTGCAGCCGAGTGCTTCTCCGATGCGCTCCCATTCTTCTACGGTAAATTTCCCGGTATTCAGCCGTTTGTTAAGCAGCTGGGGGGACCATCCGAGCCGTCGCGCTAGCTCGGAGTTTGTAATCCCAAAATACGCAAGCTTCATTTCAATTATTTGCCGCGCTGTCACGGTATCACTTCCTTCTGTTAGATAGCATAACCTATTTAGTTTAACGTGTCAACTAAGAATTTTCTGAAATATCCGAAAAAGCTAAAATACAGGGTTGACATTATAAACCGTTTAGTTTATAATAATACTCGTAAGGCAGAGGGGAACCTCTTACGAAAGGAAGTGAGGGAATGACCGAGATGAACGTCACAGAGGCGCTGCTGAAAGCAATCCTCGAACTCATCGAGAAGTGCGAAACGCTTGAAGAACTTCGCGAGAGCGTCAAGCGCATCATGCATGAGTAAACAAAAAGAGTAGCGGCACCGACCAAAGCCCCGCTACTCGCACCCGAGAAGGTGAGCCGGGAGCCTTACCCCGGCCACCTTGATTATAAACCGAGTAAGGCAGAAAAATCAAGGAGGAAACACTATGAAGTACGAAGTCTACGAAAACAACGGCGGCGCCGTTATGCTCGCTATCCTCGACGACGATTGCAAGCCGGTCGCCATTTTTGAAAACTGGGAGTATGGTCAGCGCGGCATTTTGGCCGACGCACTGCAGGAGCTTGCCGCAGATCCGACGGCGTGGAGAGCGTGGGACGGCGACCTTGTCGAGCGCATCGCGTCCGAGTGGCCGTACAGCGGCGAGGCAGAGCCGCCCACGCTTACCGAGCTTTACGACGAGATCAGCGGGAGCAATGCATGCATCATTGACAGTGACGGCGATATGATCCCCGCACAGCGCATGGGCGCCGCGGCTCTCAAGGCACTCGGCCTGAGCCTCGAGGATGACGATCAGTAATGCGTGCGGCAATCTATATCCGTGTATCAACAAGCGAGCAGGCGGCAGAGGGATATTCCCTCGCCGCCCAGCGCAAGAGCTTGATGCAGTGGTGCAATGGCCGCGCCTATGATGTGGTGGACGTGTACGCCGATGAGGGTATCAGCGCGAAAGACATCAAGCACCGCCCGGCAATGCTGCGGTTGCTGTCCGATGTACAAACCGGGAAAATTGATGTTGTGTGCGTCTGGGCGCTGAGCCGGTTAACGCGCAGCGTTGCTGACTTATACAGCGTGTGGGAGCTGTTTGCGGCGCACAACTGTGGGTTAATCAGCTATACGGAGGCTTTTGACACGACCACGCCGACCGGGCGCGCAATGATGGGTATGCTCGGGGTTTTTGCCCAGATGGAACGAGAATTTACGGCCGAACGTGTCAGCGCGGCGATTGCGGAACGCGCAGCGCAGGGAAAGCGAACATGCAACGAAGTACTTGGTTATGACCTCGACGGCAAGGACAGCCTGAAAATCAACCCAGCGGAAGCGGAGCGCGTGCGGTATATTTTCGATCGTTACACGGAATACCGCAATCTGTCGGCCGTTGCCGAGTTGTGCAGATTACGCGGCTACACTGGGAAGCGTGGCAAGGTGCAGACGGCCGAGTCCATTCGGCGGGTGCTTACCTGCCCGGTGTACGCCGGTTATAACAGCTATAAGGGCCAGTTGTACAAGGGACGTCACGCGCCCATCATATCTGTCAAAGATTACAATCGTGTGCAGCGGATACTACAGCAGCGAGGGAAGCGAGTCAGGATACTGTATCAGCAAATCAAATGACAAACTGCGGTGGCATAGGGATAATCATGGGGATATATATTTGCGCCATATCTCGCAATGCAGTAATACCAATGCATAGTGGCAATGCACACCATGCTTGACGTGCGGAGGGTCACAGGTTCGAGTCCTGTATCGTCCACCATAAAAATGCCGCGACGTTAGTCGCGGCATTTTTATATTTTCGCAGCATTGAAAGAAAGAAAAAAGGAGACTGGCAGCAGTGCACAGTCTCCAAGGATGTAGTCAGCAAAGTTTGCAAGACAGGGCTGACCGCAGTGGTTTTATTATAGTGGGATTCCGGAATGCTGTCAAGATGAAAATAACAGAAAGAAACATTTCTTCCGAAAACAAGAATCGACAAATTTCGCATATTTCTCTGCAAAAATGAAAATTGATACTTGACAACCGTGTGCGTTATCATTATAATGAAAAAGCTGCATCGGGGTGTAGCGCAGATGGTAGCGCGCATGGTTCGGGACCATGAGGCCGCGAGTTCAAGTCTCGCCACTCCGACCATAATGTGGAGACAAAAAAGATGTCTCCTGCGAAAAGCCCGAATATATCGGGCTTTTTTGCTACCCAAACGGCGATTTTTCTCTGTACCAAAACACAGATGTAAAATCGCCGTTTTCCCTTTGTGGATAGACTTGAACTCCCGAAAAGTAAATATCAGATACACAGGCAGATAGAAAGCAAAAATCTATCTGCCTTTTTTATTACCCTAAAAAGGAGAAATCAGATATGCTGTCCTTTATTTCTCTGCACAAGGAAAATTGGCGCAGTCACAGCTACGCTGCCGCCCGCTGTGTCGGGGATCAGGTGCTGTTTCAAATGCTGAAAGCGAATTCCAATATCGACACCGTCTGTCTCTGCATGGACAACGATGCCGCAGGTCAGGCGGCGAACAAAAGAATATCCGACAAACTCTTTATACAGGGCATAAAACGCGAAATCCTCGTTCCCGAATTCAAAGATTGGAACGAGGACTTATTATGTGACGAACAGGAGGAAACCGAATGCCAAACATTGCAGCTTTAATCACCGTTGCCGCAGTTATGTTTGCCGTCCTCGGTGCGATAACGCTGATTGCCCATATCTACAAACTCAATAACATCAAGAGCAAAACGGTCGGTGACGGTCAGCATGGCACGGCTCGTTGGGCAAACAAAGCGGATATCTGTTGCCTGCATTAACGGCTATGTAGTATTTTTCGTTTTCCATCTTCATCCCTCCAAAATCGCATAAGGTTTAATATATTGGCAGTAGGGTATTTTTCCAAGAGGTTTTTCCACCAAGGGGCAACTGCGTTCTCGGGGTCCCCAAAAAGCTATACAGCTTTTTGGGGAGAGGAGGAGCAACGGAGCAGATGAGCTTTTGCCGTTCTACGGCAAAACGAATAGTGCGGAGTTTCCGACGACGAAGTGACAGGTGCCACCTGTCATGACGGAAGGAGAAAGTGAGCTTACCAAACTGAAGAATAACTACAGCAGAAAGGAAAGACAAATAACTCTATCAAGGCAGAGTATAAGATGGAATCAGTTCAACTTGTGCAGGTCAAAGACCGCCCTTTTTTCTCTGTTGTGGGGTAAAAAGTGTGGCTTTTGTGCAAAGCCTCGTAAGAAGCAGTTGAGAAACAGACGGATTTATGCTATAGTTTAATTTGAAAAGGTATACCCAAGGAAAAACAAAAACGAATGAAGGCGAAATGGGGTCTGTTTATGACCGAACAGAAAAAGAATACTATCATAACAAGCGGCATCGCTGTACTTGCCGTGATACTGGCATATTGCTTCCGAATTGTGGGCAGGGGCAGTTTCTACCCGATGCTGTTTTCCTATCTGCGCAGCTTTATCTATATCGGTCTGTTCGCCGCCTGGGGGCTCTCCGTCCGTCAGCGGATCGTGCAAAAGCAGGTGTGCAGGTTTATGACGGTCACCGCAGTACTGCTCATCATATGGATGGTAGTCCGTTCGGCAAAGTATTTTATATTCTGGCAGCCGGATGCCGTCCGTTACCTGTGGTATCTGTTCTATCTGCCCATGCTGTTTGTGCCTATGCTGGCGCTGCTGATCGCCATGTCATTGGGAAAGCCGGACGAATACAAATTCCCCAAAGGAATGTCGATTCTGTGGATCATCTCCGGCACATTGCTTCTGCTCGTGCTCACAAATGACCTGCACCAATTCGTATTTACCTTTCCGAAGGACGCCGCAGTGTGGACAGACAAAAACAACGGCTACTCGACAGGCTACTTCATTATTGTAGGCTGGCAGGTGCTGTGTGCCTTTGCCGCACTCGTAATTATGTTTTTAAAATGCCGTGTGCAAAAAGGAAGGCTCCACTTTCTGCCCATTGTTCCTATGCTGCTGATGATCGTTTACAGCGTGCTTTACTATGCGGGTGCGGATTGGCTGCTCCACTTGTTCGGCGATATTGCCGCATTCCAAAGTGTGATGTATATTCTGACCTTTGAGTTTTGCATCGCCTGTGGATATATACATTCAAACAGCCGTTATGTGGACTTGTTTGCCTCCTCTGTCGGCACATCGGCAGAGATCACCGACAAGGACTTTACCGTTCGGTATGCAGCTGTAAACACTGCGCCTATCTCAAAGAAAACGATGAAAAAAGCCGAGCAAAGCCCGGTCACAATGGGCGGCTTGACCGTTCACACCATGCCCATTGATGGCGGCTATGCCGTATGGACAGAGGATGTGTCGGCTTTGCGTGACATCAAGGAGGACTCCGAGCTTCTTGCAGACGAGCTTGCCGACAGGAACGAAATGCTCCGTTATGAATACAAGCGTGAAGCCAAGCGCCGCAAGGTGGAGGAGCAAAACCGCCTGTATGACCTCCTGCGTTCCGCTACGCAGACGCAGATCGACCGCATTGCAGAGCTCACTAAGGAATACCGCCGAATCTCAAGCACCGATCCCGACAGTGCCAAAACGCTCCTTGCCGAGATTGCCGTGCTGTGCAGCTATATTAAACGCCGCAAGCATCTGACGCTCCTTACCGACCGAGATATTAAAATAGCGGCAACGGAACTCCACCGTGCCTTCAATGAATCGCTCCAAACGCTGAAGCTGTTGGGCGTCCGCAGCTCGCTCTATGTGGACGAATCTCTTTCCATGCTCTCCGGCAAAACGGCGACTGCTGTATTTGATTTTTATGAATCGGTTATTGAAGCCGACATTTTGAATTTAACAGGCATACAGGTAAGCCTCATAAAGGCAAACGGCTTGCGCTTGTCACTAAATGTGTGCTGCGAAGCCGACCTTTCCGCTTTGGTAAGCGGAGACAGTATCCGCTGTGAAAAAGAGGATGACGAGGAATACCAGCACCTTGTATTTGAAGCGAAAGAAGGTGACAGGAAATGAGTGCATTTTCTTCCCTTTCTGAATTTTGGCAGACCATGCTGCCGTTTATCATGCTTGTGGAGATCGTCCTTGAGATCGGGCTGTTTATGTATCAGCTTCTTCGCAGCAATAAGCCTGTGCGCAGCCTGCTGAGTCTGGCAGTCATGGCGGTGATGATTCCGCTGCTATTCTCCGTTTCTCAGGCAGATCCCGATAATATCGGGGACGCATTTCTGCTGGACGCACCGTGGCTGGTATTTGCCGCTGCCATTTTCCTTGCGGCAGTTCACTTTGCCATTGCTCTGCCGCGGGAATACCGCCGTAAAAAGAACGAGCTCTCGCCGTTCTCCATTAAGGAAGCAACCGATAAGCTGCCTATGGGCATCTGCTTTGCCGACCCGAACGGCAGGATCATCCTGTGCAACAACCGTATGCGCAGGCTCTCCTTTGTCCTTTGCGGCCACGAGCTGCAAATAAAAAGCGATATGGAAAATGCCCTGAGCGCGCCGGACAGATCAGTAACCGTCAAGGATGATTGCTACATCCTGCCCGACAAGACCGTCTGGCAATTTCGCACACAAAATATCACTGTGGACAGCGATGACCGCTGGCAGCAGATAACGGCGCACAATGTAACCGAGCTGTATAACGGCTACCAAAAGCAAGAGGAAATAAATGAAGAACTGGCAGAAGTCAATCGAAAGCTCAGGAAGATGTACGCTCGCATGGAGAACGATGTCAAAGAGAAGGAAAGCCTTGACCTAAAGGTCTATATTCACGATACCATCGGGCGAAGCCTCCTGACCATCCGTGACATCATAGACAGCGGAGAGGATACCGAGCGAAAGCTTGAGGCGCTGCAAAATGCCATCGGTATGCTGGCAAGCAACCGTGTCACCTCTGTCAGCACAATGGACGAGGTAAAAAGAACCGCACAGCAGCTTGGCGTGGCTGTAAAAATCGACGGTTACCTGCCCCGTGATACCGCAGCCGAGGAGCTGACCGTTGCTGCCGCCAAGGAGTGCGTGACCAACTGCATCAAGCACGCAGACGGGAATGAGGTATATATCCGCATTGCCCAGCGCGGCGAACGCTATGATGTTACCATAACCAACAACGGTAAAATACCCACAGAACCGATAAAGGAGGGCAGCGGCCTGTCAACGCTTCGCCGCAGTATTGAAAGCTCCGGCGGTGAAATGCACATTTCGCACAATCCACGCTTTGCTCTTCTGATTACGATTCCCGCAAAGGAGATCAGCCTATGATAAACACCATACTTGTAGAAGATGATCTATACATCCAAAAGCACTTTGTCGATCGTCTTGCGGCAGACGGCGAGTTTCATCTTGTCGGCGTTTTCCGTGACGCCTTTGAAGCGGAAAAGCACTGCGACGCCACCGTAAAGCTCGTCCTTATGGATGTGCAGACGCATCATAAGCATTCCGGTCTTGCCGCCGCAGAGCGCATCAAAAAGGTTTTTCCGCAAATCAAAATCGTTGTGGCTACCTCGCTTGTCGATCCCGAAGTTTTGCAAAGAGCCAAAATGGGTGCTGCCGACAGCCTGTGGTATAAGGACCACGGAACAGAGGAGCTGATGAGCGTGGTAAAGCGCACCCTTGCAGGTGAAAAGGTATTCCCCGATACCGCTCCGGCCATTGAAATGGAGGGTACGATGTCCGATGTCTTCTCGCCCCGGCAGTTAGACATCCTACGCCTTTATATAAAGGGCTTTACCTATCAGGAAATTGCCGATAAGCTAGGCATCTCCAAAAACGGCGTTCGCTGGAACCTGGACGATATGGTGGAAAAGAGCGGCTTTGAAAGCAGAGAAGCGCTGGTTGCAACCGCCATTGAAAACAAGCTCATGGTGATCACCTTAAAAGACGAATAAGCAAAACTGAACCCCTTGGCTGTACGGTCAAGGGGTTTTTCGCGCCGAAAAGGCAAAAATTTTTGAAAAAATCGAGATTTTTTCTTCTGTTACTGGCACAAGTGCCAGTGACAAACGCCAAAAAATCAGTATAATAGATAATGTAAGATTAGGATTGTGCTTTTAGAAGGTGGTGATGATTGATGAAAAAAATCGTTCTGGACATTCAAAGCGATATCCATGCGCACACCATGGAGCGAATGCTGATGCAAAAATTGGACGATTGCCAAGTTGTGATCTCCGAGTCGCCGGACGCAACCGCCGAGTGGTGCAAAACGCATCGACCGGATGTGCTTTTAATGGAGGTCAAGGCGTATTCGCCCTGGATGTTCAAAGAACGAATGGCGATCCGTGACAAGGTAAAAAGGAACACGGAAAACTGTCGTGTCATTCTCTTTGTGGATGATGATACAGATGAAGATTTGACCGAAAAGGTACGGCAGGCAAAGCGCGAGGGTCTGATAGACGCTTTTCTCTTCGGTTCGGTATCCGAAAACTACTTTGCTTCGGTCATCGACAGTGTTTAAATCAGGCAACACAAAAAGCATAAAAATCTTCAAAATAATTATGAGGGAGGAATAATAGTATGACAAAAACGAACAAACGAAGGCGCGTCGCCAGCGTCCTGTTGGCGCTTGTGATGCTGCTCTCACTGATGCCGGGTCTGAAGCTTCCCGCCCATGCCTTTTGGGATGACTACGACACCGGCGGAGATTGCCCCAACTGCGACCACTACCACTGGGGTGAGAATTTGTGCGACTGCCAGTTCTGCACCATTGACTGCAACTACGATTGCTGGGTTGAAACCCATTGCAACGACTGCGGTCTGTGCCTGGGCGACACGCCCTACTGGTGCGAGGAGTGCTATAAATGCGCCGACTGCATGGAGGACACGCACTGCTCCACCTGCGCCAAGTGCTACATTGGCGAGGATGACCAGCTGTGCGGCGAATGCCATAAGGGTCCCTGCTGCTCCATAACCATCTGCGACTCCTGCGGCTTCTGCGATGACTGCGCAAACGATGACAGCGACCCGATGCACTGCTCGCTGTGTAACGCCTGCTTCGGTTCGGTGGACGAGTGCGTGGACGACGATGATACCGGCGTCATCCACTGCATCGATTGCCACACGTCCTGCGAGCAGTGCGAGGAATGCCTGCTGAACCAGGAATCCTGCGAGGACTGCGGCCTGTGCCTTGAGTGCTGCCGAGATAACTCCGAGGGTGGCGGCTGCCCGGACGGCGAGACCTGCGTGGAAAGCGCCGAGTGGGACGAGCACATCTGCCAGGGCTGTGACGGCTGGGTCACAGATAAGGAGGACGAGGACGAATTCTGCGAAACCTGCGAGATGTGCAAGGAGTGCTGCGAGGGCAACTCCGACTGCTCCGAGGGAATGTGCGCAATGGACACGGACTATGCGGATCACTTCTGTGAGGACTGCGGCTTGTGCTTCCACGACAGCGATCCCTGCGAGGACGGCTGCGATCAGCGCTGCAAGGACTGCTGCCGAGATGCCGTAAGCGCTATGGGCTGCGATCATGACGACTGGTGCTTCAGCAACTCTGATTTTGAGGATCATCTGAAGACGGAGCATGCCGGCGCCGGACATACCCACATAGCCTCCGCCAGCTGGGCGGCTGACGGAACGCAGCACTGGCACCCCTGCCGCTATTGTGACGATAAAAAGCTGAATGCCGCCAACCATGAATTTGACGTCAAGGGCGTGTGCAAGGTCTGCGGCTACATCAGCGGCAGTTCCATCGTCATCAACCGCCAGCCGAGGGGCGTCAAGTGTAAGACCTCTATCTACGACGATTATAACGAAGAGCCGGAAAACGGCCTGCTGTTCTATGAAAATAACCCGGTCACCTTCTCTGTCTCGGCAAGAAGCCTGAAGGGCGACGAGTTGACCTATCAGTGGTATCGGAAGAATAATGAGAATCCCACGGCGGCGCCCTACAAGCTGCCTGAGGATGGGTTTTACACGGGTGTGACGACCTCCACACTGAAGATGCCGGTTTCCACCCAGGCTTGCCAGGAGGATTACTCCTACTACTGCATCATCGGCAGAAAGGGTGACCCTTCGGACACCATGAAAACGGCGGAGGCAAAGCTGACTGCCACCCATGCCTACAGCCACAAGCAGGCGGGTGTGCGTGTGCCCACGGAAGACAGCGAGAAAACGCCGGAATACAAGGTCACTTGGGTCGATAAGCATGGGAATACCCATAACGGTGTCGTGGGCGGCGACCCGAAATGCGACGGCCACAAGCTCCCGTGCCTGTTCGAAGCAGGCGAATACGAAGCGCATTATATGACTACCGGCTCCAAGGAGCGCATCTTCCCGCATACCTTTGTGCTTGACAGAAGCCTTGACGCGGTAGGCGGCGGCAAGGTCGATGTGCTCAGATGTTCCGTCTGCGACTATACCGTTCCTGTGAAGAGCCATGTCCATGATTACGGCTGGAACTGGGACTGCACCGGCTTCGGCAGTATCTATGAGTATACCTTCAACATCGGCGGCTCGACCAAGACGGTGGAGCAGCTCATCCTTGAATCCGGCTATGCCCACCCCGAAAAGTGCAAGGTTCCCGGCTGCGAGGAGTTCATCATGGTTCCCCATAGCTGGGGCCGCTGGAATGTGGTCAAAAACCCCGATACCGAGGGCGATAAAGGCGGCATGGAGGCTGAATGCAGCGTCTGCGAATACAAAGAGACGAAAGAAATTGACGGCGATTGGACAAAGGACACCGCCCTTGTGACGGTGAAAAATGGCCGGGCAACCCGTATGATCGTCAAGCCCGGCGACAAGATCAGGCTTTATCCCGAGGAGAGAACCGGTCAGAAAGTCATCGGCTGGAAGGTGGAGTATCTCCGCGAATACAATGAGTGTGACTTCATCAGCGGTACGGGATTACCTGTTTCTAAAAATTGGAGTGCCAACGAGGCGAAGACCCTGTTCAAGCTGGTGACCAACGGCTCCGCCCTTGAGTGGGGCTGCACGATCCCAGAGTTCAGCGCCATGGGTGCCCCCGGCGGCGGCAGTTTCTTCTTTGAGCCTGTCTATGCAGGCTGTGACCACAGCGGCGGCACAACGCTGCTCAACGCGAAGGAGCAGGTCTGCGACCGTAAGGGCTACACCGGCGACACCGCCTGTGCAGACTGCGGCCATGTCATCAGTGCCGGTTCGGATATCTACCCACCTGCAAACGCCGGTCATACCGGTCCACTGCAGCCGCTGTACTACTACGGCACGGCCAACTCGGCAACGACAGACGCGAGCCATGGCGGCAAACGCTATAACGCCAAATCGGGCGACTGCCGGCACCGCGCCTATGAGGGCGACTACCGCTGCACAGCTTGCGGCGGCACCGTAAAGGGCGAGACCGGCGACTTCAGGCATAGCGGTCCCCTTGAACTGCGGGATGTAAGAACGGCGACCTGTACAGAGAGGGGTTATTCCGGCAACCAGTACTGCACATCGTGCGACAGGATCGCGCATAAGGGCGTCTCAACCCCGTCTCTCCACGAAATTGCCGATAACTACAAGCTGATCAATGAGGTTAAGCCAGGATGCACCACCTCAGGCTATAGCGGCGACCAGCAGTGCACAGCCGGCTGCGGACAGATTATCCGCTACGGTCATGTCGTTAATAAGCTCAGCCACGACTGGGACGGCGGCAAACCTGCAAAACAGGGCAAGAGCGAAGGAATTCTCTACACCTGCCAGCGTGCCGACTGCGGCGAGACAAGGTTCGTCAGAAGCTCCGCCGCGACCGAGTTCACAGTCACGGTCATCAAGGGCACAGCCTCCGTTGCCGCAGGGACACTCATCACGGACAAGATCGCGCAGAACACCGTTGTGACCGTTACGGCGGACGCACCGGAGGCAGGCAAGGTCTTTGACAAGTGGGTCGTGCTGGAGGGCAATGTCACTCTGGCAGACGCCACCAAGGCAACTACCACCTTCACCATGCCCGGCAATGATGTGAAGCTCGAGGCCACCTATAAGGATGCGCCTCCAAGCCATACCCACAGCTACGGCACCGAGTGGAAGTATGACGACACCGATCACTGGCATGAGTGCGAGTGCGGCGATAAGGCCAATATTGCAGCTCACAGTGCTAGCGAGTGGATCGTTGACACGGCAGCTACCGAAACCGCCGACGGCGCTAAGCATAAGGAATGCACCGTCTGCAAGAAGGTTCTTGAAACCGCAACGATCCCCGCAACAGGCAGCAGCCATACCAATAGCTACGGCGTATACGTTGGAATGACATATACGGCAGGAAATTTAATATACCAGATTACATCAATTGATACTGCAACAGTAGGACAATCAAAGGTTATTGGTGTAGTAGCTGCTAAAAAGAATAAAATAAAGAAAGTTACAATTCCGGACAGAGCAGATTGTAAGGGATATAGATTAAATGTAACAACAATTGGTAACAATGCGTTTGCCGGCTGCAAGGCCCTTGAGAAGCTTACAATAGGTAACAAGGTAACTGTTATCGGAAAAAATGCATTTAAGAACTGCTCAAAACTTGAAACAGTAGTAATTGGAAAAGCAGTTAAGACAATAAGTTCTAAGGCATTTATAGGAGATAACAAGATTAAGAAGATTACATTCAAAGGTGACAAACTTAAGACTGTAAAGAAGAATGCATTTAGCAAGAAAGCAAAGAAAAATATTAAGTCTAAGAAGACTAAACTTAAAGGAAATAAGAAAGCCATTAAGTTGTTTAAGAAGAAACTTAAAATTAAATAATTAAAAAGTAATTAAAGAGGCTAGCTTTTCAAGAGTTGGACATGTCATGTATGTCTTGTATTCTGCGAAAAGGTAGCCTCTAATAAGTTTATTAAGAGGGAGATAGTGTGAAAGAAAGTAGAAACAAGCCATAAATTGGCGCACTTGAATAAGCTGTCTAAGGCAGGCAACTTTTTTGAAGTGTTATAGAGTTAAAAAAATAGATTAAGAAGCTAATGGCTTATCAGGTGGAAGTGTTCCTTCAGAGGGTGTAAAAATTCTTGTGTCTATGAAAAGTAAATCTTTCTGATAAGAAATAGATATGTAAAATTTTGCTGTCGAATTAATGATTATGCGGCTGTCGAATATATCTTTGTACTTACAGTATTGCCATGTAGGAAAATTATATACATCATTTTCGATTTTTTTGCATGACAAGTAAGGCATCATGATTATTGCCTTTTGTGGGCTCTGCCCACACCCGACCTCTGGAATAGGATCGGAAATTTCTGGCAATAATATAAATGCCGAAGGAATAGACAGAGAGCAGGAATGAGGGGCTTAAAAGAGCTTCCCCATTCCTGCTTTTCTTTTCTCTTACAGATAAGCAGTGAGCCGTTCTCCGTAAAGGACTATCAGCTGATTCAATACCTGATCCCAGTTCCGGTATCTCTGCGTCCACTTTTTGACTACGTTCTCGCTGGCAAGATACAGCATCTTTTCCAATGCAGAATCGCTTGGGAATACGCTTTTCGTTTTCGTGACTTTCCGATACTGGCGGTTCAATCCTTCTATGATATTTGTCGTGTACATAATGCGTCTGATATCATTAGAAAACTGGAAAAAGGAACTTACATCTTCCCAATTATTTTCCCAGTTACTGATCGCGTACGGATATTTCTTCCCCCATTTTTCTTTCATGTTCTCCAGCTCTGTTAAAGCGGCTGTTTCGTTCGGAGCATTGTACACTTCTTTGAAATCCGAGGAAAACTTTTTCAGATCATTATAATTTACATATTTGAAAGAATTGCGTAGCATATGGATCACACATCTCTGGATCTCTGCCTGCGGATAAACTGCCTGAATAGCTTCTTTAAAACCCGGAAGACCATCCACGCAGAAGAAAAGGACATCTTTTACTCCGCGGTTCTTAAGATCATTAAGCATTCCAAGCCAGAACTTGCTGGTTTCATTAGCTCCTACTGTGATGCTGAGGATATCTTTGTACCCTTCCACTGTAACACCAAGAACAACATAAGCAGCACGGCTTAAGATCCTGCCATCCTCCCGGACTTTGTAATGAATACAGTCCATAAAGACAAACGGATAAACCGGGTTCAGAGGGCGGGACTGCCATTCCTTAACCTGAGGAAGTATTTTGTCTGTGATCTTGCTGACCATTTCAGCTGACAGCTCAATTCCATAAAGATCCTCGAGCTGGTCGTGGATGTCACGTGTACTCATACCACGGGCATATAAAGAGATCACTTTTTCCTCAATCCCTGAAATATCTCTCTGGTATTTAGGGATGAGTTTTGGTTCAAACTCACCGTTACGGTCTCTTGGTACGTCGATTTGAAATTCACCGTATTGACTCTTTAAGTTTTTTGTAGAATGACCATTTCTTTTATTGTTTGTCTGTAGATCTCCCTTATGGTTTTTCTCGTAGCCAAGAGTTGCATCCAGTTCTGCCTCCATCAGCTCCTGCAGGATATCCTTGAAACTGTCTTTCAGAAGCGTGTATATATCTGCAACGCTATTAATGTTGTTTTCTGAGATGATCTGTCGAATTTGTTCCTTTGCAACTGCCATAAAAAATACTCCTTTTCGATAAGAATTGTCATATCTGAATTCTTACCAAAAAGGAGTTATTTTTTACCAAAAACACAAACTATTTTACACTACCCTTACAGTTGACCACAATGCTTCCCTGCCTTTTACATTATCCTCCCGCTGATGACATCTGAAATAATATTCTGCAGGATACCTCCTGCAAAAATACTTATATGTTTTCCAATTTTTTTCATAAATTCTGTCCTGTTTTCCAGATTTCCTGCCTGAACAATCCTACTTAATGAAGAATATTCCGGTGTACATGGCTCAAGTTCCTGTAAAGCACTTTCCGCTCTCTTTAAAACTTCTTCTATTTCCATATCTGTAAGTACTTCTGCTTTATCTGTCACTTCCAAATTTCTGGCTTTTATTTCCAAGTCACCGCCACTTCTTATTTTTACACCTGTCAGAACTTTTGCATCGTTATATACTTTTACACCATCAAGCTGAACTTTTATATTCATATTTGACTTCCTTCCTGATTATTATCTGTTATCTATCCTGACTAATTCCCATATCCGTCAGAATTTTAGCATTTCCGCTAATATCACAGTTACTAATACTTACAGTAATATTCTTATTTCCAATACTACCCGCTTTCATAACCTCTTCCAAGACATCCAACACTTTATTAAGAAATTCTTTATCATGAAACAGAATCGGAATTCTGGTTCCGGAGTTCATCGCCAACGTTAAGAGTATTTTGCTCTTTAAATCTTCTCTTTCACTGAACCAGGAAAATATCCATAAACATCCTGCTACAAGACAGCCCAAACCAGTAGCTACATTAAACTGCCATACAATAAGACCAAACAGTATCAGCACTACAGCCAATTTAGGAAACGCCGGTAACGCAAATTTTTCATTGGTCACATATGAAATGTTCTGAATCTTCATGACTGTACCATTCCATTTGATTATATCCCCTGTGATTTCAAAGCTCTTGGGATCAAGTGGTTTTGTATTGTCGTTCATAATATACTTCCTCCTGTAAAAAATACCTCTGTTGCCAGTTACTTTTAACAGCTGATCAGCTTGTTTATGATTTTATTTTACCTTGGAAATTTCCCAATGTCCATTTCTTTTACCATTACAAAATCCCCTGTTTTCTCAGCAGCAATTGATAATAAAATCATATATTTCCCCTTGTTCATACTCAAAATCCCATTTTTCATTTTTTATATCCCATTTTTTCGAAAGGACTGCCAGAAGGGCCTTACAGGCCTTATATTTGTTCAATTCATTGGCTTTTCTTGCTGCTTCACATGCTTTTTGTAATTCTTCTTTTGTATCTAAGCCTTTAATCGTCATAAAGCAACAGTTTAAATAATAATAGCCAGCTTTGTACTGCTCATCCAGAAAAGGGTGTAATTTTATCACAGAATCTGTCTTATTTAATGATTCTTCCATTCCATTAATATATCCTTTATCAGATGGATCTTGCACATACATCAATAAATAGCATCTTACTGTGTATAACAGATAATCCACTGCAGCACGATAATATTTCCTGTCATCTGCCATTGCATAACCGCTTTGAAACATTTCAGCCATCCGGTCTAATGTATCACTTTTTAACCGAAAAACACACTTTAATTTCCAGCGTTTACACCAGGAAATTTCACGATCACTCAGCGTGCAATTTTCGAGCATTTCCTCCCATATTTTCTGAGCCTCCCTGATTTCACTTCTCACATTAAAAAGAACTACTGCTTTTCCATTTAAAAAGCGACTACAATCATATATATCAATATTTACATGTTTTTTCAAATATTCTTCCGCTTTCTTCAAATTTTCCTGAGCATAGTCCTTTTTATTTCTGGCAATGCATCTTCTCATAAGCATACCATAGGTTTCCAGAACCTGGATATGGTTCTGACAACGCTCTGCCACCTTTCGTCTTTCCTCATTTATATCATCTGCCAGATCCATTTTTTTGCTTCTCATGAAAAAAAAGTCTGCCAGATTGTTCCCAGTTAAGCTAAGATATTTACTGTCAAGCTGATTTGTATTGCAAAACTGCAGTACTTCTTCTAAAATCATCAGTTCACCACCACGATCCAGAAAAATCTTTTCTCCACTATACAATGCATCTACATCTAAAGTGTTGATTTTTTCCATATAAAAATCAACACTTTTGTCCATATATTTCTCATATTCTGATTCTTCCCAGCACTTAAAGCGAATTAATTGTTTTACAATCGGAAACAGCCGTACCCCTCTGAAATTTCCATTCTCTCCATTCTGTTGATTTCTTCCGCTTTCCATTACAAGCATATACTGATATGCCTGAGAAAGTGCTGTTCTCCATCTCTCATCGGTCATTTTATTCCCCAGTAGACATTTAAGCAGATCCAGACTGATATCCCCTGTAAAATAACTCGCACATCCAAGTAATATCTGTGTATCCGTGCTGACTTTATTCCAGGTATCTTCCATAAAATCTTTCCACATATCTTCGTACACCGACTCCAGTTCTGGATTCAAATACAACGGAAGCGCAAAAAACTTTTCCAGATTTCCTTCATATCTGAGAAGTTCTTTTTCAAATATAGCATTTCCTAACCTATACACAGCTAACGGAATTCCTCCTGTTTTCTCATTGATTCTGGAGATCAAAATGTCCTGACAATCCCGATTTCCATACAAAAGCTCTGGAACATATGTTTTTAGCAGTTCTTCTGTACATCTTTTCTGATTAACCAAATCATTAAAAACCACATAATCCATATTTTTCAGATATAAATTTTCACACGGCGTATGTGCAATCAAAATAACCTTACCATCTCCCCAAAAATTCATCTGGCTTAACGGAAATGTCTGAAGGCCAATATGTATGATTACATATTGCTGAGACCAGAGAGCAGCTTTTAAAGCCATACATGTCTTAATTTCTGTCATCTCTTTGTTATAAAAATCGAAAATCTGTGGAGTTTTTCCATAATCTTTTTCTTCAAAATATTTTATCACACTGGCTGTAATTCCACTTTTATAAGTACCTGCAAGATATAAAAAGCGCTTCTTACTTTTTTCTAAAAAAGTATCCAGTTTATTCTTCAAAACCTGCGGACATATAATATACCTGTTCTCATTATCTTTTTGTCTGTAATATTCCAGTCGATTCTTATTCTCCATGTGATTTTCTATTTCTACTTTATATTTGTAATATGTCCAACAACTATCTGTACAGACTTCAACAAATTCTTTTATTCTTTCAGCAGAAACCCTATGCTTCATTCCAGCTTCCACACATCCAAGCAGAAACTTTTCCGGTCTGCCCTCTATTTTTATTCCCTGACATCTTTTAACAATATCTTCTGAAAGATTAATATTTTCAGAAATCTCCTTATAGAGATCTCTTTTCTGAAATTTCTTCTCATGATTTCTTTTTCTGATTCTATTTTCCTCATCTATAATGAAGTCATAAAACATCTGTATCAGCAATGGTGGTTCTATATTTTTATTCCAGACTGACACTTCCTGCTGTTCATAATCTGTCCTTTCCATTCATTTATCCTCCCCATTGTAAAATCGTATTGTATTCTTATAAGTCTTTCTGCCTGATGATTATTATCTCACACGAACATTGATTTGTAAAAGCAATAATTTGTCATATTCTATTGAGTTTACATCTATGGCAATGACACAAAACTTAGCAGTTCTGGGACATGAGAGCAAATCTGATTAGTGACAAACTGAGGAATCAGCAACATTGTAGCAGAATAAAAAACGAAAAAACAGATACGGATGATTACCTACTTACTTTTATTTGGAGTGAGATTA
>ENA-OPTB01001440-OPTB01001440.1-human-gut-metagenome-genome-assembly--contig:-NODE-1440-length-18278-cov-5.338528_pt1 | contig 18278 bp, 17 predicted proteins | sample MGYA00241810_ERZ501911 | MGnify/ENA primary metagenome ERZ501911 (study PRJEB25962, sample SAMEA2042304) | human gut metagenome | biome: human gut; feature: human-associated habitat; material: faeces... | reverse complement strand
TGTGTTCCGAAGTTAGGGTGCTTTGTGTTAAATTCAGGCATCTTAATTGCAGCCATGGGTTCTGCCCCCGGTTTTTCAGGTTCTGCCTCCAATTCCGGAACATTTTCAGGTTCTTTCTGTGACGCATCACTCTTTATGATTTCTTCCGGAATCTCATCTTCCCTGGTGATACCGGCCTCGTTAACCATATCCATGGATTCTTCCGAAAACTCTTCTTTCTCTTCCTGAGTCTTACCTCCAAAGACATCCCTGATCCCCTTTGAAATCTTTTCCTGAATGCCTTCCATGCTGACCTGAACTTCCGGCTCATTGTTTTCTGTCGTTTCTTCCACTTCTTCAGCTTCAGGCTCTTCCTGCGCTTTTACTTCTGTTTCCGTTTTTTTCTTCTCCAGTTCTTTCGCCTGCTCTGGTGTAAGAAGTTTCGGAACAAACTGTTTCTCAAATTTTGCTTTCTCAGCACCTGTCAGCTCACCCATTCTCATTTTAAGATCATAGGCTTTCATAACATATTTGCCTTCACTGAACCAGAGAATGATTTCATTGCATAAATCCAGACATTTCTGTTTTTCTCCTGCTTTGTAATACAGGGCTGCCAGTTCATATGACCATTTCTCTGTAAATTCCTGTTCTTTATACTCTTCCAGGATTCTGATCTGCTCATTTAATGAAGAATTTTTTGCCCTTGCAATCTTGTACTGCAGAATATATTGTGTACTGTCATTCGAAGCCACCTGCTTATACTCTTCAAAAAATTCTTCTGCTTCATTGATATCATCCATTCGCAGAGAGATCTCAATCAGACGGTAAAGAATATTTTTTCCAATAGATGCCTTATGATATGCAAGAAGGAAAATCTCCTTACTGTCCTCATATCTTCCGTTTGCTGCATATATTTCACCGACAACACATAAGGTGCGGACATTTTTGACGCGTCTCCAGTCTATGCTGTCTACAATGTTCATGGCACCTTTATAATCTTTGTCCTGAACCAGCTTATTAATCTCTTCAAGTTTTATCCGAAATTCTTCTTTATCCAATGCATTCACCAACTTTCCATAATTACGCTCAGTGTATCATAAGCCCGTACCCTTGTCAAAAGATTGTTTCTTCTTACACAGGCTGTGATACTGTTCCCTGAACTACCTGAAATACCTTATTTATCTGAAACTGATGACTGATAAAATCATCCAGCCCTGTACATGTTATCAATGTCTGGATATCACTGATACTGTCCAGAAGATAATTCTGCCTGCTGCTGTCCAGCTCGGACAGAACATCATCCAAAAGCAGAACCGGTGTGTCTTTTATTTTTCTCTTTACTATATATATTTCTGATAATTTAAGTGAAAGTGCCGCTGTCCTCTGCTGTCCCTGAGAACCGTATTTCCTGATATCAATCCCATTTGCCATTACACACAGGTCATCTCTGTGTGGGCCTGCGGATGTCAGTCTCATCCTCATATCTCTTTCTCTGTTGGCACAAATGGTACTTTCCAGTTTCTCTGCTGTACAGTCCGGTTCATAAATAACGTTCAGTTCTTCCAATCCCCCTGTAAGATTACCATGTATTTTTCGAACCGTTTCATTTAGTTCTTTAATAAATTCACTGCGCTTGTCAATAATCTTCCGTCCATATTCAGCCATCTGTATATCCCAGATATCCAGTGTATCTTTAAGTGAAGGCTGAACACTGAGATCCTTCAGCAATTTATTTCTCTGATTTACAATATGGTTATATGAAGCCAGATCTGTAAGATATATTTTATCTAACTGGCACAGTTCCAGATCAAGAAATCTCCTTCTCTCACCCGGACCATTTTTTATAATATTCAGATCCTCAGGAGAAAAAAACACCAGATTAACTACTCCGAAAAGCTCACTGGCCTTCCGGATAGGAAGACCATTGATCGCAACGCCTTTTGCTTTATTCTTTTTAAGATGCATATCAATCCTGTAGGAAAGCTCATCTCTTTTTACCATCATCCTGATATGAGATTCATCCTTTCCAAACTGAATCATATCCTTATCTCTGCTTCCTTTATGCGATTTTGTAGTTCCGCAAAGATAAAGTGCCTCCAGGATATTGGTCTTTCCCTGAGCGTTATTGCCGTAAAATATATTCGTCCCCTGTGCCAGATCGAGTTCCAGAGAATCATAATTTCTGAAATTTTTTAACTGAACAGATTCAATATACATTTATTCACCTGATCACTTTAATTTCTTTTCCATCATAAGAAACGATGTCACCTTCATAAACCTTTCGGCCACGACGGTCATCTACCTCTCCGTTTACTTTTACCAGTCCGTCAGTGATCACATATTTCGCTTCAACCCCGTCCTGAACCATATCTGCAAGTTTCAGTAACTGCCCCAGTTTTATAAATTCATCTCTGATCTTAATTTCTTCCATTTTCATTTACTCCCTATCTTGCCTGATTCTGGTTGATATTTACAGGCAGAATCAAATATGTGTAATTTTCCTCGTCATCCCTGATAAAACATGGTGCTTTTGGATTTACGAGGTAGATACTGATTGTTTCATCATCGATTACTTTGAGTGCATCGATCAGAAATCTTGGATTAAAGCCAATAAGGATATCTTTGCCCTCTTTATCAATATCAATATTTTCATTCATGGAACCCATTGCAGAATCAATACGTAATTCCATAGAATTATCTGTAATTTCAATAATGATCGGTTTCTTTTCTCCCTCTCTTACCAACAGAGTGGCTCTGTCGATACAGTCCAGAAATTCTTTTTTATTAATTTTAATTTTGGTTTCGTAATCGCTGGAAAGCATCTGATCAATACGGAAATATTCTCCATCGATTAATCTGGAAACAACAATAGTCTGGTCAAACTCAAATAAAATATGATTTTTTGAGAAATAAATATTTACAATATCATCAATTTCACCGGATAAAATCTTACTAATCTCATTAAGTGTTTTGCCAGGTACCACCACTTTGCGGTCAGCATAATCTTTTTTCAGTTCCATACGTCTGATCGCAATACGATGTCCATCGAGAGATACTATTTTCAGGTAGTTATTTTTGATTTCAAAAAGTTCACCGGTCATCAGCTTATTGGTTTCATTGGAGGCAATTGAGAAAATAGTATGTCTAATCATCTCTTTTAATGTGAATTGAGAGATAGTAAGACTTTCTTCTTTCTCAATCAGTGGGAGATATGCAAAATCTTCTCCGGATTTACCAGGTATCGTGAATTTTGCTTTCTCACAGGTAATGGTGGCAGTAAGTTTCTCATCTGTTTTAATAGTTACCATATTGTCTGGCAGTCGACGAATGATTTCATAGAAAATTTTTGCATCCAGTGCAATGATTCCTTTTTCTTCAATGGTTCCATCAACAATTGTTTCTATACCGAGTTCCATATCATTAGTAGTAAATTTGATCTGGTTTGTAGTAGCATCAATCAGAATACATTCCAGAATTGGCATTGTTGTTTTAGAGGGAACTGCTTTCAGTGAGATGTTTACACTTTTGAGCAAGTTGATTTTCTGGCAAATGATTTTCATAATGTGTATAACTTCCTTTCTTGGGTGATGTGGTTTTTTATAGATAAATATATAAAAGGAATCCGTCGTCGCCGCCGTAGGGGATGTGAATATGTGAAAAACTCCATTGAAGGTTGATTTTTCAAGGAGTTCGGATATGGATAACTTCGTGTAAAGGTGTGCTTAAAGTATGTGTATAACTTGTGTATAACCGAAGCGCCCAAAAAGCGGCGAAAAGTTATACACACTTATACACATTCAATCAACATCTTATACACATGTTATACAGTCAGTTATCCTCATCCCTGTGGATTAATTTTTTTCTTTAAAGTTTCAATGGTGTTTTTAAGGTTTTCATCGTTGTTGATTTCTTTTTCAATTTTGTCGATGCCGTGCATAATGGTAGTATGATCACGATTTCCAAGACATTTTCCGATAGATTTCAGCGGAGTTGAGATGATTTCTCTGCATAAATACATGGCAATCTGGCGGGGGGTTACAATTTTGGAGTTACGCTTATTTCCACAGAGGTCATCCACTGTAACATCAAAATGTTCAGCAACCATGGAAATAATATAATCCGGCGTGATGACTTTCTTTTCATCAGGGGAAATAATATCCTTTAACGCCTGTTCGGCAAGTTCAAGTGTAACTTCCTTTTTTTCAAGTTTGGCAAAAGCCATCACCTTGTTAATCGCGCCTTCCAGTTCGCGGATATTGGATTTAATATTGTTTGCAATGTATTTGATTACTTCCTCGTTAATATCATATCCATCCATTTCTTCCTTCTTATGAAGAATTGCCATTCGGGTTTCGTAATCCGGCAGTGTGATATCTGCGATCAGGCCCCATTCAAATCGTGAACGGAAACGTTCTTCCAGGATTTCCATATCTTTTGGAGGTTTATCTGACGAAATAATAATCTGTTTTTTGGCACTGTGCAGGCTGTTAAAGGTATGGAAAAATTCTTCCTGTGTAGATTCCTTTCCTATAATAAACTGAATATCATCGACAAGAAGAACATCAATGTTTCTGTATTTTTCACGAAACTTGGTCATTGCCGAGTTATTTCCATTACGGATTGTTTCAATCAATTCGTTGGTAAACTCTTCACTGGTAACGTAAAGTACTTTGCTGTTTTCATCATGATCAATAATGAAATGAGCAATAGAATGCATCAGATGAGTTTTTCCCAGACCTGCACCGCCATAGATAAAGAGTGGATTGTAGGTATCACCCGGGGATTCGGCAACTGCAAGAGCTGCTGCCTGGGCAAATTTATTATTGCTTCCGACTACAAAGGTATCAAAAGTGTATTTTGGATTCAAATGAGCTTCCTCGCAGCGTGCGTCCTGAGACTGCGCTTTTGGAGAAACTTCTTCTTTTTTCGGAACATCTTCCGGCAATATGAAATTGATGTCACAGTTTTCCATTCCGGTAACTTCACTGATCGTTACCTGAAGTGGAAGTTTATATTTTTTACTTATATAATTGAGACCTACCTGCTCTGAAGGCACGATAATAGTGACAACATTGTCAACTACTTCGTAAACAGTAAGTGGTTTTAGCCAGGTATTAAAAGAAACGTCGGACAGATCATGTTCTGTCTTGACGATTTGCAGGATTTCGTCCCATTTTTCCACAACTTTGTTCATTTTCTGGTTCTCCCGGTTCGTATTACTTCTATATTAAATGTGTATTGATAATATTGAGTTTTCCACAAACTCTGACCGTATTCTTAAAAAAGACATAAATATCCTTATATATATTATAATAAAATGCCTGTTTTCGCAATGTATATTTGAGGGAAATGTGGAAAAAAGTTATCCCCACTTTTTATGTGGATTAGTGTGGATAACAGTGGAAAAGCCAATTCCGGTTACCATAATGTGACGTTATTCTTTTAAAAACGATAAAAAATGGGGATAATTTTATGCACAGTAAGAAAAGTAGAAATAAAAGCATTTTTTTGAAGATATGTGTAAAATAGACAGGAGAAAGTGGAAAGATATATAGGTATTCCACAAGTTATCCACAAGTTATCCACAAAATGTGGATAATATTACGTAAACCAATTATGTAATCCACAATGGCATAAAAAACCATTTAAATCTTTGTGTAAATAATACTTGACGAATCCACCCTTTATGAATATAATTGAAATGATGTTCTAATAAGTAAAGTTGGCGGGCAGGAGAGTTGTAGAATCCGGTGTCTGTCATACTTAAAAAGTTACAAAATTTAACATGGATAATAGATAAAGGAGGTGCTTTACCTATGAAAATGACATTTCAGCCAAAAAAGAGATCCAGAGCAAAAGTTCATGGTTTCAGAGCTCGTATGAGCACAAAGGGTGGTCGTAAAGTATTAGCTGCCAGAAGATTAAAAGGAAGAAAGCATTTATCAGCCTAAGAATAAGACCGCAATTATGTGGTCTTTTCTTCTCTTAAAAAAGAGATCAGGAAAGGGGATTCTATGCAAAGATCAGAGTCCTTAAAAAAAAATCAAGATTTTCAAAAAGTATACAGAAATGGAACATCAAAAGGTAATCGGTATCTGGTGATGTACGTACTGAAAAATCAGTACATGAAGAATCGTCTGGGAATATCAGTAAGTAAAAAAGTAGGGAATAGTGTGGTTCGCCACAGACTCACCAGATTGATAAGAGAGAGTTATCGGTTGAATGAAGCGGAATTTGAAAACAGTTTGGACATTGTAGTAGTTGCACGCCCACAGGCAAAGGACAGAACCTATCAAGAGATAGAGAGTGCGCTGATGCATCTGGCGGGAAAGCACTGCATAGCAGGTAAGAACAATGATAAAGAAGTTTCTGATCAGAATAATTAAACTCTATCAAAAGTATATATCACCGATGAAGAGAACAAAATGTCCTTATATTCCCACATGTTCTCAATATGGTTTAGAAGCAATCGAAAAATATGGTGCATTAAAGGGTGGTCTTCTTGCGGTATGGAGGATACTTCGCTGTAATCCTTTTTCCCACGGAGGCTATGACCCTGTACCGTAAAGACAGGAATGTACTTGAAAATTGAATATTGATCGATCGAAGGAACCTCCTGTCATTTATGGATTCTAGGAGGAAATGAACTTGGAAATGATTTTAGCGACAAAGAGCAGCACTCCTATCATTGGTCAGCTTGCGACCGTTATGGGATGGATCATGGATGGTATTTACAGATTGCTGAATATCTTTGGAATTCAGAATATCGGTCTTTGTATTGTCATCTTCAGTATCCTTATTTATGCTCTTATGACCCCACTGCAGATCAAACAGCAGAAATTCTCTAAGCTGAGTGCAATCATGCAGCCGGAACTTCAGAAAATTCAAAAGAAGTACAAGGGAAAAAACAACGATACTGCTGCAATGCAGAAAATGCAGGAGGAAACACAGGCTGTATATCAGAAATACGGCGTATCTCCTACAGGAAGCTGTGTACAGCTTGCAATCCAGTTCCCTATTTTGATGGCCTTATATCAGGTAATTTATAAAATTCCGGCATATGTAGGAAGTGTAAGGGATATCCTTGCATCTGCAGTTACCAGTATTACAGGTGTAAACGGATATACAGATATCCTTCAGCAGTTTATCACAGATAATAAGATGACAAGAGTTCAGCTTATTATGGATGGAAGTAAAGCTACAAGTAATTCAGTCACAGACTTTTTGTATGCATTATCACCTTCCCAGTGGAAAACACTTGCTGAGACAAGCCAGTTTGCAGGATTTACTGATACGCTGAACAGCACTGCAAAAGAGATTTCACATGTGCAGAATTTCTTTGGTCTGAATATCGCTGATCAGCCACTGACTTATATTAAAGCAGCTTTTGTAGGTGGATCTGCTCTTCTTGCTATCGTTGCGATTCTTATCCCGATTCTTGCGTGGGCTACACAGATGATCAACTTAAAACTGATGCCTCAGGCAGCACAGCAGAGCGGCGATTCACAGCAGGATGCAATGATGAACTCCATGAAGACAATGAATATGGTAATGCCGTTGATGTCAGCAGTATTCTGTTTCACATTCCCTGTAGGTCTTGGTATTTACTGGGTAGCAAGTGCTGCAGTAAGAAGTGTGCAGCAGGTTGTTATCAATAAAAAGATGGATAAGATCCAGATTGAAGACCTGATCAGTGAGAATATGAAGAAGATGGAAAAGAAGCGTGAGAAAGCGGGACTTCCACCTCAGAAGATTACAAATCAGGCCCATCAGAGCGCCAAGAATATCAATAAGATTGAAAAAGGCAGCAGCAATACAAATGTTGAGACAAGAGCCAAGAAGGTTGAAGAAGCTTACAAAGACGCTGCGAATGCAAAACCTGGCAGCATTACTGCAAAGGCCAATCTGGTAAAAGCATTTGATGAGCGTAATAAGAAGAAGTAGTCAGGAACGGAGGGGTTGGCATGGAGGATTATATCCAGTTTTCAGCGAAAACAAAGAGTGAAGCAATTACAAAAGCATGTATCGAGCTTGGCGTATCCAGTGACCAGCTTGAGATTCAGGTAATAAGTGAAGGCAGCAACGGATTTTTCGGAATCGGAAGCAAGCCTGCAGTAATTAAGGTTCGTAAGATTGAGTCGGTTTCTGAGGAAGAAGAAATGAAGGAGATCGTAGAGACAGTGAAACTCGATTCCTTCAAAGAGGAAGCCCCGGTTCAGGAAGAAAAGAAAACGGAAGCTATAAAACCGGTAAAGAAAGAAATCAAAGAGCCGAAAGCTGTTTCTGAGAAACCAAGACAGCCAAAACCTGTAAAGGAAAGGGCTGCAAAAGAAAAACAGCCGAGAGAATTCAGAGAGCCAAAAGAGAAACAAGTCAGAGAAAAGACGACTAAACCGGTAAAGCCTGTTGAGATCCTTACAGATCCGGAAGAGATTAAAGAAGTAGAAAACAGAGCAAAGGTATTCCTTCGTGATGTATTTGCGTCCATGAATCTTGGAGAAGTAGAGATTACATCTGAATATAACACAACGGACGGAAGTCTGGAAGTTGACTTTGAAGGCGAAGATATGGGAATCCTTATCGGCAAGAGAGGCCAGACTCTGGATTCTCTTCAGTATCTGACGAGTCTTGTGGTAAATAAAGGTAAATCAAATTACATTCGTGTAAAACTTGATACAGAAGATTACCGCAAGCGCCGTAAAGAAACTCTTGAGAACCTTGCAAGAGGTATTGCTTATAAAGTAAGAAAAACCCGCAAGCCGGTTATTCTTGAGCCAATGAATCCTTATGAGAGAAGAATTATCCATTCTGCTCTTCAGGGAAATAAATTCGTTGAGACAGTCAGTGAGGGTGAAGAGCCTTACCGTCATGTAGTGGTAAAATTAAAAAGAAATTAATAATATGACTGCTTCATTGCAGATATGAAAAAAGAATGTTATTCTAGGTGAAAGCGTGAATAGCACGTAACTTTGCGTGTGTACTTTTGCCTGGAGTAACATTTTTATTTTACGGAAAGTCTTGTATATATACCAGAGAGATTACACACTTGCAGAAAAAAATGTTACTGTTCATTCCGTTCACAGTAACGTGGCCAAAATTCATTCCAGATTGCCTGCGGCAATGGAATTTTGGCTTGTATGTCTCGGGATTTTGGCATATTCATGCCAAAACACCTCGCGGGATAGTGGTGTGTGAAAAGTAACGAAAAAATAACAGTAGTCAGTGTGATTTTCCTGTTATGTATATAAGATGACAGAATTATTGTAACAGTCTACTGTTCCGCAGGGGCGGAACTATTATAGAACAGGCAAGTGAGGAGAAAAAAATGGAAACAACAATCGCAGCAATTTCCACAGCCATGAGTGCGTCCGGAATCGGAATCATCCGTATCAGCGGCGAGAATGCCATGGATGTGATTTCCCGTATCTACAGATCAAAAGGCGGGAAGAAAAAAATAAAAGAAGTTCCGACTCATACCATTCATTATGGATATATTTATGATGGAGAGGAACTGATTGATGAGGTTCTGGTAATGATCATGCATGCACCGAGGACTTTTACAGGAGAAGATACAGTAGAAATAGACTGTCATGGTGGTGTATATGCTATGCAGAGGGTTTTGGATACAGTGCTGAAAAATGGTGCCGAAATTGCAGAACCAGGAGAATTTACCAAACGTGCCTTCCTGAACGGACGGATGGATCTATCCCAGGCAGAGGCTGTTATGGATGTTATACAGGCGAAAAATGAATATGCGCTTCGCAGTTCCATGGATCAGTTAAGAGGTTCTGTGCAGAAAGCAATCCGAGATATCAGAGAAAAGCTGATTTATCACATTGCATATATAGAATCGGCACTGGATGATCCGGAACATATCAGTCTGGATGGATATCCCCAGGAACTTCTGGAAGTTGTGGATAATGAACAGAAAGAAGTGAAGCGCCTGTTGAAAACTTCTTCTGACGGAAAGATGATCCAGGAGGGAATCCAGACAGTTATCCTTGGAAAACCAAATGCCGGAAAATCCTCACTGTTAAATCTTCTGATCGGAGAAAACCGGGCTATTGTGACAGATATTGCAGGAACGACCAGAGACATTCTGGAGGAATATATCACACTTCATGGAATATCTCTGAAGATTATTGATACAGCCGGAATCCGGGAAACAAAGGATATTGTGGAAAAAATAGGGGTAGACAGAGCCAGAGAAATGGCACAGAAAGCAGATCTGATTCTTTATGTAGTGGATTCTTCTGTTCCGCTTGACGAAAATGATGAAGAAATCATGGAAATGCTTACTGGAAAAAAGGCGATTATCCTGTATAATAAAACTGATCTTCAGCCGGAAATCCAGCCGGAAATCCTGGAAGAAAAAACAGGACATCCGGTAATTCCGATTTCTGCAAAAGAAGAAAAAGGCATTACAGAACTGGAAGAACAGATTAAAGATATGTTTTTTGGAGGAGAGATTTCCTTTAATGATGAGGTATATATTACAAATGCCCGTCATAAAGCAGCATTGGAAGAGGCTGACAGAAGCCTTGATCTGGTCAGAAACAGTATCGAAATGGGAATGCCGGAAGATTTCTTTTCTATAGATCTTATGAATGCATATGAAAATCTGGGTAAAATCCTCGGAGAGTCTGTTGGTGAAGATCTGGTAAATGAGATATTCGGCAAGTTTTGCATGGGTAAATAAAAATCAAAAAATCGCCTTCGGCGATTTTTGAAAGAATAGGATGAGCAGTTGTAAAATAAAAGGAGACAAAATGAGAACGTTAGTAGAAGATTATGATATTGTTGTAGTCGGTGCCGGTCATGCCGGATGTGAAGCAGCACTTGCGGGCGCGCGCCTGGGCCTGAATACAGTGATGTTTACTGTAAGTGTAGACAGTATCGCATTAATGCCATGTAACCCGAACGTAGGCGGCAGTTCCAAAGGCCATCTGGTAAGAGAGCTTGATGCCCTGGGCGGTGAAATGGGAAAAAATATTGACAAGACCTTTATCCAGTCCAAAATGCTTAACTGTTCCAAAGGACCTGCAGTGCACTCCTTACGTGCGCAGGCTGACAAACAGGCATACAGCAATGAAATGAGAAAAACGCTTGAAAATACACCTAATCTGACTATTAAACAGGGAGAAGTAACAAAACTTCTGGTCGAGGACGGAAAGATTACAGGGGTAAAAACATATTCCGGTGCAACTTATAACTGTAAAGCAGTGGTCCTCTGTACAGGAACTTATTTAAAAGCAAGATGTATTTACGGTGATGTAAGTAATTATACAGGACCAAACGGACTGCAGGCAGCCAACTATCTGACTGATTCTCTGAAAGAGCTGGGAATTGAAATGTTCCGTTTTAAAACAGGAACACCTGCCCGTATTGCCGGAAATACAATTGACTACAGCAAAATGGAGGAACAGTTTGGAGATGAGAGAGTTGTACCATTTTCATTCTCAACTAATCCGGAAGATGTTCAGATAGAGCAGAAATCCTGCTGGCTGACATATACAAATGAGAAAACTCATGAGATCATTCGTGCAAACCTTGACCGTTCTCCATTGTATTCCGGTATGATCGAAGGAACCGGTCCGCGTTATTGCCCGTCAATTGAAGATAAAGTAGTCCGTTTTGCAGATAAGAATCGTCATCAGGTATTTATTGAGCCGGAAGGTCTCTATACAAATGAGATGTATATTGGTGGAATGTCCAGCTCTCTGCCGGAAGATGTGCAGGAAGAAATGTATCATTCCGTACCGGGACTGGAACATGCAAAAATCGTAAAAAATGCATATGCCATCGAATATGACTGTATCAATTCACTGGAACTGTTGCCATCTCTAGAGTTGAAAAAGGTAAGTGGTCTTTTTAGTGCAGGGCAAGCAAACGGTAGTTCCGGATATGAAGAAGCGGCAGCTCAGGGATTGATTGCCGGGATCAATGCAGCACGAAAAGTAAAAGAAAAGGATCCGTTAATACTGGACCGTTCTCAGGGATACATCGGTGTATTAATAGATGATCTTGTGACAAAAGGTACCAATGAACCTTATCGTATGATGACATCCAGAGCAGAGTATCGTCTTCTGTTACGACAGGATAACGCAGATGAAAGATTGACACCTATCGGTTATGAAATGGGATTGATTGATGAAGAGAGATATGAAAAATTCCAGGAAAAGTACAAATGTATCAAAGATGAAGTTGAGCGTGTTAAAAATTCCTATGTTGGAAACAGTGACAAGGTACAGAATCTATTGAAAGAACATAAAAGTACGGAATTAGTCAGTGGTATATCTTTGGCTGAACTGATTAAAAGACCAGAATTGAATTATGATGTTTTAAAAGAAATAGATACTGGCAGACCAGAACTTTCAGAAGAAATCTGCAATGAAGTAAATATCGTATTGAAGTATGAAGGATATATTGCAAGACAGCAGAAGCAGGTTGAACAGTTTCATAAATTAGAAAAGAAGAAGATTCCGGCAAACATTGATTATGATAAAGTAGGTTCACTGCGGCTGGAAGCAATTCAAAAACTGAAGGAAATCAAGCCTGAATCTATCGGCCAGGCTTCGCGAATCAGTGGTGTTTCACCTTCTGATATTTCGGTATTATTAGTTTATCTGGAACAGTTTAAGTAAGATAGGAAAGGAACATAAATGATTAGAAATATATTTGCAAATCATGGAATTACTATAACTGAAGAACAGGAACAAAAATTAAATCAATATTATGATTTACTGATTGACTGGAATAATAAAATAAATTTAACATCTATTGTAGAATATGAGGAAGTTATCTGGAAACATTTTTTAGATTCAGCTTTCTTTGTATCCTGTGATAAAGTTGATTTGAAAGAAAAAAAGACAGTTCTTGATTTGGGAACAGGTGCTGGATTTCCCGGAATGGTATTAGCAATTCTTTGTCCAGATTATGAATTTGTTTTAGCAGATTCACTGAATAAAAGAATTGAATTTTTAAAAGTGGTAATTAATAGATTGCAAATTCATAATGTATCAGTGATTCATGGTAGAGCGGAAGAACTGGGACGGGATGAAAATTTCAGAAATCAATTTGACTATGTTGTATCCAGAGCAGTTGCAGAATTACCAGTGCTACTTGAATATTGTATTCCTTTTGTAAAAAAAGGAGGATACTTTGTATCTTATAAAAGCAGAAGATTGGATGAAGAAATTGAAAATGCCGAGAATGCTCTAAACATGCTTTATACAAAATACGAAAAAAAATATAAATATGAATTGGAATATGATCATAGTGAAAGATATCTTGTTTTTTTTAAATGTGAAAACATTACAGATTCCAAGTATCCTAGAAAACCTAAAAAAATTAAAACAAATCCACTATAAATGTTTCATGTGAAACATCTTAAATAGTATATAATAATGTTTCATGTGAAACATTAAAAACAATGTATTTAACAATAAAATATGTTTCACATGAAACAATTTTAAAATAACATGACTTTCTATAGAAATTATATTCTAATAGTGATATAATTAAGAAATGAGAATATTTATTGGAGGGAATTATGAGTGAAATAATGACCATTGCTAATCAGAAGGGTGGAGTTGGAAAGACAACTACCACTATTAATTTAGCAGCCGCATTGGCAGAAAAAGGGAAGAAAGTCCTGGTCATTGATATGGATCCACAGGGAAATACATCCAGTGGATTAGGTATTGACAAGGATGAACTGGATACAACAGTGTATCAGTTAATGATAGGAGATAATACATTTGAAGAGTGTGTTCAAAAAGAGGTATTTGAAAATCTGGATGTACTGGCAGCAAATGTAAATCTGGCAGGAATTGAAATTGAGACAATGGATATGGAGGATCGAAATTATATTCTTCATGATATTATTGAAAAAATTAAAGAAGAATATGACTATATTATTATTGACTGTCCACCATCTCTTAATGCATTGACAATTAATGCGATGACAACAGCGGATTCCGTTTTAGTTCCAATTCAGTGTGAATATTATGCACTGGAAGGTTTGAGTCAGCTTATTTATACCATCGACCTGGTAAGAGAAAGATTGAATCCAAAACTTGTTATTAATGGTGTTGTATTTACTATGTATGATGTTAGAACAAATCTGTCTATGCAGGTAATCGAAAATGTGAGAAATAACCTGAATCAGACTATCTATGATACAATCATACCAAGAGGGGTTCGTTTGGCAGAGGCTCCAAGTCATGGTTTGCCAATAACAAAATATGATAGAAGATCTGCTGGTGCCCAGGCTTATCTGGCACTGGCAGATGAAGTAATAGAAAGGAGCAGATAAAATGGCATCTAAGGGATTAGGTAAGGGATTGGATTCAATGATTCCACCAAAAAGAACTGCCAGAGCACAAGCACAGGATTTAGCATCCAATAAAAATGCGAATAAATCTGGAGAAGTAATTTTAAAGATAAATGATGTAGAACCAAATAAGAATCAGCCAAGAAGAACTTTTAATGAAGATTCTCTGATTGAATTAAGTGAGTCCATTAAACAGCATGGTATTGTTCAACCATTGGTCGTTGCAAAACAGAAGGATTATTATGAGATCATTGCCGGAGAGAGAAGATGGCGTGCTGCTAAAATAGCTGGATTGAAAGAAGTACCTGTAATTATTAAGGATTATTCACCACAGGAAATTATGGAAGTGGCCTTGATAGAAAATATCCAGCGTGAAGATCTGAATCCTATTGAAGAGGCAAAAGCTTATAAAAATCTGATTGATGAGTATAACTTGAAACAGGATCAGGTAGCAGAAAAAGTTTCAAAAAGCAGAACAGCTGTTACAAATGCATTGAGACTTTTAAAATTGGATGACCGTGTACAGGAGATGCTTATCAATGAAAATATATCCAGTGGTCATGCCAGAGCTTTGCTGGGATTGGATGATGCAGAAAAGCAGTATAATATTGCTACGCAGATTTTCGATGAAAAATTAAGTGTTCGTGAGACAGAAAAACTGGTAAAACAGATCAATCGTCCGGAACAGCCGCCTAAACCGAAAAAGGAATTGAAAAATGATTTTGTGTACCGTGATATTGAAGAAAAGCTGAAAGAAAAAATAGGAACAAAAGTGAAAATCAATCGAAAGACAGAAGATAAAGGTAAGATTGAGATTGAATACTATTCACCGGAAGAACTTGAAAAAATTCTGGCATACTTTAAATAGAACATATGTTTGATAGGAGGATAAAAATGTTTAAGTTTGCAGACATAGGATTAGAAGTGGACATAGTTGTACTGGGAATTGCTTTACTGGTTGTTATTTTGTTCATAATGAGTATTGTAATATTATCTAAGTGCAGCTCTTTAAAACGTCGATATGAGGCATTTATGGCCGATGCAGATGGAAAATCTCTGGAAGATGCATTTGGCAAAAAATTTGAAAATATGGAGTATATTAATGGTAAATTAACAGAGATTGACAGTCACTTGAAAGAGATAGATCTGGATCTGTTGAAGACCTATCAGAAGGTAGGTATTGTAAAGTATGATGCCTTTAAAGAAATTGGCGGCACGCTGAGTTTTGTATTAACATTGTTGACAAAAGATAATGATGGATTTATAATGAACTCCATGCACAGCAACAGCGAAGGTTGTTATACTTATATCAAAGAAGTTAAATCCGGAGAAGTCTTTGTTGCTTTATCGGAAGAAGAAATACAGTCTTTGGAAATGGCCAAAAAATGTGAATAAGAATAATGTTAAAGGGCGACGATGATTCGCCGCCCTTTAGTAAGACATTTTATTAAATTAATAAAAAAATAAGCCCTCACCCAGCAGTTGCAGGTCTGCCAAACAAGGACTCGGGAGTACGCCATTGGGGGCTCGAACCCCAGACACCCTGATTAAGAGTCAGGTGCTCTACCAACTGAGCTAATGGCGCTTAACGATTAACGCAAGATTTATTATATTACAAAGTATGATAAAATGCAAGTATTATTTTAAAAAAAATTAAATTGGAGGAATTATGGAAGAGAAAAGAAGCAAAATAAAGGATTTATTGAAAGGAATTTTATCAAATGGTGGTTATGTGATAGGCCTGGTATTTATATGTACGCTGATTATTGTAGCTGTCATCAATTTAGGAACAACTATTGATATTATTGGAAGATTTTTGGCTATTATAGCACCATTTATATTTGGATTTTTCTTTGCTTATCTGATCCGTCCTATTGTTGTAACATTGGAAAAGCCTTTGGAAAAGATAAAAAAAGGTAAGGGAGAAAAGATAAAAAGAGTTATCAGTATTGTCGTTTCCTATCTGATCGTAATAGGTGCATTGACGATTATCATTGTATATATTTTCCCTCAGATGAAAAACAGTGTGAAAGATATAGGCAATTCTGTAAAAAATGGATACAATTATGTAACAAATCATCTGGATGAAATGAATGCAATGATACCAGTTATCAACCTTGGAAGTGTAATTGAGTATATTCAGAACAATCTTATCGACAAATTGATGTCAAATAGTGGAACAATTGTGCCTGTTGTATATCATTTTTCATCCTCTGTGTTGACAAGTCTGTATAATATATTTATGGGATTGGTTATCTCAATTTACATGATCATTGATGGACAGAAGTTAAAAAATTCAATTAAACGGATCATTTATGCTCTGTCACCGATTGAAAAAGCACCGGCAATCTGCAAGACCATCAGTAAATGTAATCATATATTTAACGGATTTTTATTTGGAAAGGCCGTAGATTCTCTGATCATTGGTATTTTGTGTTTTATTGCTATGAGTATTTTGCAGCTGCCATACTCACTTTTGTTGAGTGTTATTGTAGGAATTACCAATATGATTCCGTACTTTGGACCGATCATTGGTGCCATCCCGGGGTTTGTTATCTATTTGTTTATAGATCCAAAATTATCTCTGGTTTTTGCTATTATGATCTTAATCTTGCAGCAGTTTGATGGTTTATATCTGGGACCGAAGATCCTGGGTGATCTGACAGGTATCAAACCTTTGTGGGTTATTTTTGGAATTGTGATCGGTGGTGCTTATTTTGGAGCCGTTGGAATGTTTTTAGGTGTACCTACAGTTGCCGTTTTTATGTATCTGGCAGACCTTTTTATCGAGAGTAAGCTGAAAAAGAAAAAAATCGATTTATCGGATATGAAGTAATTTTTTGATGGACAGAAGGTTAAGATAAAGCCGGTTGATTTTTTTCTGACAGCATAAGTTTATTCGTTTGCGGAAAAAATTACTGCAAGGTGATCTGGACATAAAAATCCCCCTTTTTTCACAATATATGAAAAGAGGGGGAGATATGTTACTTTATTATCGGGATATTTTGAATCGGCAGATTGGTTTGCCTTCGGCTACAAAACGGCTTTCATATTCTGTCATAATGTTGCCGGGGAGAAATTCGCTGTTGTGAAGATCATAAGTCAGCTCATCAATATGCCACAAGTTGCTTTCTTCTACTGATTCAACGGAAAAATCAAAAAGAGGCCGGTTGTCAGTTTTAAACTGGATATAGCCTTTTTTTGCCAAAATAATATGATACAATGACAGAAAGTTGGGGCTCGTAAGACGCCTCTTGGCGTGTCGGTCTTTCGGCCATGGATCTGAAAAATTCAGGTAGATCCGGTCCACTTCTTCCTGGTCAAAAATATCCAGCAGATATTTGGCGTCAAAACGAATGAAAAACAGATTGTTTAATTCGGTCTGTTCTCTTCGTTCCAGAGCACGGTACAGAACACTTGAGTACATTTCGATACCGATATAGTTGATATCCGGATTTTTTTCTGCCAGCTGGTGGATAAACTGCCCTTTTCCCATACCAATCTCGATATGGAGAGGATTGCGGTTGTTGAACAGCTTTTCACGCCATATTCCTTTATATGCCTCAGGTTCATGTACAACATAAGGACTTGCATCGATGAACTCTTTGGAACCTTTTACATTTCGTAATCTCATGATTGTATCACCATTCCTTTTTGTAATGTTAATAATGTAACATATATGGGGAAAAAAGAAAATAGGTTATTGGAAAAAAGCACAAAATCGTGTATAGTAGATAATAGAAAGTTTTTGGAGGACATTAGAATGAATAAAATAAAAAGATACTTAAGCGGTCTGGCGTTTCTTGCCCTGGCTGTGATTTTTTCAGGGGGAGGCATTCAGGCGAAGGCTATGAAACTGTCGGCGGAGTCGGCAGTAGTGATGGATGTTCAGTCAGGAGCCATTTTGTATCAGAAAAATATGGACAAGCAGGAGTATCCGGCCAGTATTACCAAGGTTATGACG
>ENA-OPTB01001436-OPTB01001436.1-human-gut-metagenome-genome-assembly--contig:-NODE-1436-length-18327-cov-4.777802_pt1 | contig 18327 bp, 13 predicted proteins | sample MGYA00241810_ERZ501911 | MGnify/ENA primary metagenome ERZ501911 (study PRJEB25962, sample SAMEA2042304) | human gut metagenome | biome: human gut; feature: human-associated habitat; material: faeces... | reverse complement strand
GTTTCTCCAAAACAATCAAGGTGGTCATTATCGGGGGATTAATCCTTCTCCTTATGATTCCTATGTTCATGATTGAAAATCTTATCTCCGAACGGGGACGCACGCAGGAAGAAGCAATCAATGAGGTAAGCGAGAAATGGAGTCTCGCACAGACCGTCACCGGCCCTTATCTGAATATCCAATATCCGGTGGTTACAGAGAACAACGGAGAAAAAAAGGTATCAATCAAAGACCTGATACTCTTCCCCGACGAGCTTTTGATTAACGGACAACTAAAGACGGAAATCCTGAAAAGAAGTCTCTACGAAGTCAATGTGTACCAATCGGAACTGACCCTGAAAGGTTCTTTCAGTTCGGAAGAACTGCTAAAGAGCAGAATAGATATGGATCAGCTGCAATTCGACAGAGCCGCCATTTGTCTGAACCTGACCGATATGCGTGGTATCAGCGAACAGATTAGTATCACCCTCGGAGATTCCGTCTATGTATTTGAACCGGGAATGGACAATAGAGGGATTGATAATACAGGTGTACACGCCATTGCGGATTTATCGGAACTGAAGAACAACAAGAAACTGCCTTATGAAGTAAAAATCAAGCTGAAAGGTTCGCAATCCATAAACTTCATCCCACTGGGCAAGACAACCCGTGTCGACTTGAAAGCCAATTGGAACACACCGAGCTTTACAGGAAGCTATTTACCCAATAACCGGGATATTACCGAAAAAGAATTCTCGGCACAATGGCAAGTCCTGAACTTAAACCGGAACTACTCACAAGTAATGATTGACTATACCAATTCCAATATCAAAGATATAGATAATTCCAGTTTCGGCGTTAACTTCAAGATTCCGGTAGAGCAGTATCAGCAATCCATGCGTTCCGCCAAATATGCTATCCTGATTATCCTGTTGACATTCGGAGTTATCTTCTTCACTGAAATTATGAATAAAACCCGTATTCATGCTTTACAGTATTTGTTAGTGGGATTGGCACTCTGCCTATTTTACAGTCTGCTCCTCTCCTTCTCCGAACACATCGGTTTCAACCCTGCTTATCTGTTATCTGCCGCACTGACTATCATACTGACAGGTGGATATATGTTCGGCATCACCAAGAGAAAGAAACCGTCATTAATCATGTCCGGATTATTGGGAGTGCTCTATCTTTATATATTTGTCCTTATCCAACTAGAGACTTTCGCTCTGTTGGCAGGCAGCTTGGGATTATTTATTATCCTGGCAATGGTAATGTATTTCTCTAAGAAAATTGATTGGTTCAATGAATAATCCGCTTTTCTTTTGAAACACTTGACAAACGACTTTTTATTTTGTATCTTTGAAGAAATAAAAGTGATAAACAGCATGAGTAATATAAGAAAAATAGATACATAAACAGCATTTAAACTGATATATTTTAGTATCAGAACAAATATGGTATAGGGTAATAGTCTAACGATTATTACCCTATTTTGTTTACATTTTTACTTAAACAATTTAATCTATCCCCGAAAAACGCAGAAAATAGTTTTTAATAAACTCTGATACCGTTTATAATAAACTATCCAAAAGTTTATTATAAACAGAAATCAAGTTTATTAATAGTGGAGCATTCAGTTGTAAGAATAAAACAACCTAATTTTACAGAATAGAAGTGCATTGATAAGCACGCCAGTCTATATGATAATATAAACTAACACATCTTTCTTTTTACCCAAATATACGGATAGTTCAAAACTCTTTTTTATGATAGTATCAAAATGTTCTTTTCAGATATACCATATCCGTCAACAGCTCACCTTCTTCATAAATCGGATGGTCATAATTGTCGGTAAAGAAATTCTCTATACGGTGGGAAATAGTGAAACCGCAATGTTCATAGAAAGATATGGCAGAAGGCACATCTCCCGTACCAACTAACATTTCTGTACACTTGTCCTGATAGTACTCGAATAGAAATTCAACCAAACGTTTCCCGTATCCCTGACGTTGGAAAAAAGGAACAGTAGCAATATTCTTGATTTCATAAATGCCTTCCCCTTCACGAGTTACCACACAGGCAGCTTTCAATCCATCGTCATACAGGACGAACATATCGCCACGCTCCAAATACCGGTCTATCATATCCTCTTGTTCATCAGCCAAGAGTAACAGTTCGAGGAATTCTTTCTTATCTGAAATTACTTTTTTTATCTCCATATTATCTAGTTTGCCATAAAGATATAAAAAACTAAAATACCAGACTCTACTTTAACGAAACTTATCCTGATATTTGGAATAAATAGATTATCTTTGTCTACGGAAATGTGATACACTAATAATAATAGAATTATGAAAGAAGAAAAGAAAATACCAGAAGAAAAGAAAGTCAAAGTGCAGAGGTCGAAGAAAAAGAAAGTAAATAAGACATGGGAAGCACTTGGCAAACTAAAGGGAAGCCTCATAGTAAACGACCCTAAATTCTTACTATAAATGAGATATTTGATAGATACTAATATCTTTGTTTATGCAGTGATTGACAGAGACTCGTTAGACCGTGATGTAACAGCTATACTACAGGAGCCTGACACGGTACTTTATATGAGTGCAGAATCTGTCCGCGAATTAATTGTAGGATACCGAAATAAAGGTTTATGTTCCAAACGCTGGAAATCAGTAGAAGCAATGGTCACTTCAATTGAAAAGGAGCTCTACATCAAAATACTTCCCCTGAAGAAAGAACATATGCAGACTTATGCACGATTAGAAATCAATGAAGCACAAGGACATAAAGACCCATCCGACCACGTTATTATCGCCCATGCCATCACCGAGCATTTACCACTCATTTCAAGTGATACCCGATTTGAATTTTATCGTTCCCAAGGACTTGATTTGATATTCAATAAAAAATAATGAACGCTATACATCTATTTGCCGATGTTCTAAAATAGTATCCATATTCTCCAAGGCCCATCCAACCAATCCTTCAATATGAGGAATCAGAGTTCCTCCCGTATCCGTCAAGCTATATTCCACCCGAGGAGGTACTTCCGCATACACTTTCCGCTCTACCAATCCGTCGGACTCAAGCGTACGGAGAGTGACCGTCAACATTCTCTGAGAAACATCCTCTATTGTCCTATGAATATCGCTGAAACGCATAGTTCCGTTAGCATTCAAAGTAATAAGCACCAGCATCGACCACTTGTCTCCCAAGCGGCTGAGTATATCTCTTACGGGGCAATTTCCTGTCGGGTGAAAGTTTTTCATCTTTTAACGTTTTGTATTTAGTTGACTTACAGCAATAGTTACTTCCATGTAACTTCCTTATTCAGAGGTGCGTTCTTGCTTTTCTTCACAAAGAAAGATACATTTGCATCACAAAAGTAATAAACTTACTAATAATAACTATTGTTTCATTTTAAATAATTATGATTATGGCAAAGAAAGTAGCAGTTTTAGCAGTGAATCCGGTAAACGGTTGTGGATTATTCCAATACTTGGAAGCGTTTTTCGAAAATGGCATTTCATATAAAGTATTTGCCGTATCGGATACGAAAGAGATTAAAACAAATTCGGGAATCAGCTTGACAACAGATGATGTGATTGCCAATCTGAAGGGGCACGAAGATGAATTTGACGCGCTCGTTTTCTCTTGTGGAGACGCCGTACCTGTATTTCAACAAAATGCGGACAAACCTTATAATATAGATTTAATGGAAGTAATCAAAACCTTTGGGGATAAGGGGAAAATAATGATTGGACACTGTGCAGGCGCAATGATGTTTGACTTTACAGGTATAACGAAAGGTAAGAAAGTGGCAGTTCACCCGTTAGCCAAACCGGCTATCCAGAACGGAACAGCTACCGATGAAAAATCAGAGATAGACGGCAACTTCTATACCGCACAAGATGAAAATACCATTTGGACAATGTTGCCGCAAGTTATAGAAGCATTAAAGTAAGGTAAGACAAAGCAAGTACGAAGCAGAAAAATATAGACATAAATTAGTATTTTATAAACTCTGCCTATGGAGTGATGCGTTCCTTTAAAAGAAACGATGTCTTCCTCGGTGCGCAACGGGGCGTTCCTTTAAAAGGAATGCCCCGTTGGTTTTAAAGGAAAATCAAAGAATATATCCCACTAATAATCAATTACTTAAAAATCGACATCCAGAAAATGAACATTACAGTGCATTCATAAATAATATTCAACAAAAAAAACATCCAAAGAGCCATCAGCTACTTGGAATATATCCGTCTTTCCAATCTTATCTTCAACTTACTCTTCCCTTTTCGTGCCAAAATAAAGAAGAACAAGACATCATAAAATATCGAAATAAAAAATCTAGCAGTCTAAAAGTGTGTATATTAGCAGCTTGAAGTTTTATGAAAAAAGTGGGACGTTCAACTAGGGTAATTCAAATTAATGGCGTTAAAAAAAATATATGATTAAAGAGAAAGAGGGTTTTAATGCATTTTTACTTCATTTTTTAGAAAGATTGAACGGCTGTGAATCCATAGAGAAGAAAGTCACTGAATCTCTGACAGATATTTGCAATTACTACGGGTTCAAAAGAGGATTCGTGTATCAGACAGACGGATTCCGTTATTTCTATTTGAAGGAAACGATTGGGAATGAGAATAATATCCTAAAGACCCGTTTTGAAACAAACGAGATGACCAGACAACATATCAACTATACAAAGAACAGGAATACTCCTTTTTATAGCAATAGAAATACGGATACTTCTCCGGATGACATTGCCATTATGGACTTCTATAATGCCGAGTCATTGTTAGTGCGGCAGTTTAAAGATTCGGAAGGAAAAATCATCGGATTTGTCGGATTTGCAGACAGAAAAGAAACAAATCCGTTCACGGATGAAGAGTTGCAAATGATTCATCTTCTGCTAGATTCTCTGTCTAAGGAAATTGCTGTCCGCGAATATAAAGAAAGAGAAGTGAGGGCGAGCAAGACTTTAGGCAGTATCATGAACAATATGGGAGTCGATATTTATGTCAACTCTTTCGATTCTCATGACATGCTATATGCCAATGAATCTATGGCCGCCCCTTATGGCGGCATTAAACATTTCGAAGGCAAGAAGTGTTGGGAAGCTCTTTATACCGACAAAAAAGGAGAATGTGAGTTCTGCCCTAAAAAACATTTGATAGATGAAAACGGCCTGCCTACCAAAGTTTACTCCTGGGATTATCAACGCCCGTTTGACAAATGCTGGTTTCGTGTGTTCAGTGCCGCATTTGCCTGGATAGACGGACAGATGGCACACGTTATCACCAGTGTCGATATTGACCATCAGAAGACGATAGAAGAAGAATTGAGAATAGCCAAGGAAAGAGCTGAAAACCTGGACAGGCTGAAATCTGCGTTTCTTGCCAATATGAGTCACGAAATCCGCACTCCGTTAAACGCGATTGTCGGCTTCGCCAGCCTTTTGGTCGAATCGGATAATAAAGAAGAACGGCAGGAATACGTGAATATCATGCAAGAGAATACGGATTTGCTCTTGCAACTGATATCCGACATTCTCGACTTGTCAAAGATAGAAGCGGGTACACTCGATTTCACAATGGATCATTTGGACATCAAGAGCTTCTGCGAAGATATTATGCGCAATTATGACATAAAAGAGGATAAGCCTGTCCCTGTCCTGCTGGCTCCCGACTTGCCTGAATATTATATTCATACAGACAAGAAGCGTCTGATGCAGGTGATTACGAACTTCATAAACAACGCACTCAAATTTACGGAGAAAGGACAGATTATTCTTGAATATCATTTCAAGGAAGATACGGGGGAAATAGAATTTTCCGTCACAGATACAGGTATGGGCATTGCTCCCCAAAAAGTAGACAAGGTATTCGACCGTTTCGTCAAGCTCAATTCTTTTTCAAAGGGTACAGGACTTGGATTGTCCATTTGCAGAAGTATTATCGAACATCTTGGCGGCACTATCGGTGTCGAATCCGAATTGGGAACCGGCAGCCGCTTTTGGTTTACCCATCCCTATACAGCCGGATAAAAAAGATATGCTAATACTCGCAGAAAGCGGGTTTAGCATAAAAAAAGGGATAAAATAACCACTAAAACAAGCATTCCGGCAAAATTAATCATAGAAATAGTTTTTCAATCCGTTTTTTCACTACATTTGTACTGCTAAAATAAAAACCATAAAATAAAGATATCACAAACAAACATTTCTCATGGATATAAGAAAATGCCTATGGCTCTTTTTGCTATGCTTCTTGTCTGCGCCATCTATCCAAGCTCAAAGGAACCATATAGATATTCCTAATTACATTTTATGTATCAATTCTTATTCAGAATCCACACCGTGGAGTAGCCGGATGATTTCTACCATATCAGAATATGTGCAGAAAGATCCTCAACTGGCGTTGTACGCGGAACATATGAATACACTGATGATAGACAATGATTCTATTTTGGAGAAATTTGAAAATATGATTTCTCAAAAATATTCACAACCACGTCCTCAGTTATTGGTATTATTGGGAAGTCCCGCATTCACGTTAAGAGATGAATACAGAAAATTTTGGGGAGACATACCTATCATTCTCTGTTCGGAAGAAGCCTTTCTGGGGCCACAAGAAGCCTACTTTCAGAAAAGAGAAATTGCACTGGCCGACCGTATTCCGACATCTCAGTTCGCCGATCCGTATAATATGGTCTTCCTGTATTCCAATCTTTATCTTCGCGAGAATGTACAATTAATCAATCACATAAATCCCAGTATCAAGAAATTTATATTCATTGGCGACGAACGGGAAATCAATTTAAGTAACAGCCTGGACATTCAGGACGAATTAAAAACAAACTATCCGCAGATCGAATACCAGTTTTTAACGCCACAAAAGATGACTACCAATCAATTACTGGACTCACTGTATCGTGTCGACAGCCATACAACAGGCATATTATTTGCGTCCTGGTTTTATAAAGCGAAATTCGCCGGCAATACGTCGTTAGTATTCAACGACCACAAACTTATCGTGACAACTGTTGCCCCTATATTTACTTTGAACATGACAGATATTACCGAAGAAAACGGGGGAATGATAGGCGGTTACACTTATAATCAAAAAAGGTATAATCAGGAATTAGTTCATGCCATATCAGCTATCCGCCAAGGGAAACAGGCTCGCGAACTACCTTTCTATATGCCGTCAGATGGGCGTCCCATCATCAACTACGCGACATTAATCCGTAAAGGGTTATCCCCTTCCACGTGTCCTCCGAACACATTTTTTCTGCACAAACCGCTTTCGTTTTGGAAGCAGAACCAATATTTCATCATAGGCTCTTTAACTTTCATTTTTCTGCTTGCCTTATTTTTCTTTTATCGTATCCGTAGCCTGAATATCATAAAGAAAATGCAACAGAAGGAAATAGACGCCATGACCAATTACAAAAACCTCGTGAACAACATGCCTATTCTTTACATGCAGGAAGAACTTATCACAGATGAAAAAGGCATACCTGTCGAGTTGATTTACCGGAAAGTCAACGCGCATTTCGAAAAGAATTTCCTCCGCAAAGAAGATGTGATCGGCAAAAAGGCAAGCGAGATTTTCCCAGAATCAATGCCGGAATTCCTGCATTTCATAAAGAAAGCACTGGATGAAAACAAGGCAATCACTTTCCCTTATTACTTCAAGAAAATCGACACTTTCTATGACGTGATACTTAAAGGAACACAGCACAGTAATATTATTGACGTATTCTGTCTGGATAGTACAGAACTGCACAGGGCGCAACAAAAGCTAAGCACTATCAACAATAAGCTCTCCATGTCTCTCGATGTGGCTAATATCGTACCCTGGAAATGGGACTTACAAAGCCATACTATCCTGTGCGACATCAATAAACCGATAGAACTCAGCACATTGGGAAAAGATGTATCCGAGGAGCAACTGGCAGTGCCCGACAATCAATATTTCTCCAAAATATTCAAGGAAGACCGGACACGGGTGGAGCAAGCCTACAAAGACTTGATAGAAGGTCGTTCGAATAAGGTAAAAGAAGAATATCGCATAGTCAACACTCATAAGGGACTTCATAGAATAGACTGGGTGGAAGCTCAGGCAGCCGTTGAAACCCGGGACGAAAAGGGAGCTCCGTTGACTTTGGTAGGTTCTTCACTAGTCATTACCGAACGAAAGAAGATGGAGCAGGAATTGGTAAATGCCAAAAATCGCGCAGAAGAATCGAATCGTCTGAAATCGGCTTTCCTGGCGAATATGAGCCACGAGATACGCACGCCTCTTAATGCCATTGTTGGTTTCTCGGGTATCCTGGCTTCTACTGAAGAGGAAGAAGAGAAACAGGAATATGTGAGTATCATCGAAAGTAACAACACTTTATTATTGCAACTTATCAGTGATATATTGGATTTATCCAAGATAGAAGCGGGAACACTGGATTTTAATTATTCCAATGTAGAGATTAATGATTTGATGAGCGACTTAGAAAACAGCTGCCTGTTAAAGCTCAAATCTGACAAGGTAAAACTGGAGTTTGTAGCTCCCGAAGAACCTTGTTGCGCACATATAGAAAAGAACAGATTATCCCAGTTAATCATCAATCTTATAACAAACGCCATAAAATTCACCGAACAAGGCAGTATCCGCTTCGGATATAAACGGGAAAATAATGAATTGTATTTTTATGTCGCTGATACGGGTTGCGGTATCCCACAAGATAAACAGGATAGTATCTTCGGGCGCTTTGTCAAACTGAACTCATTTGCGCAAGGCACAGGACTCGGGCTTTCCATCTGTCGGACGCTTGTTGATAATATGGGTGGTAAAATCGGTGTAGAATCAGAGATAGGAAAAGGATCTACGTTTTGGTTTACATTGCCCTACAAACAGGCGGAGACTGTAGAAAAAGTTCCCCAAAAAGAGATACAGACCATCAGCATAGAGAAAGACAAACTTGTTATCCTGGTTGCCGAAGATAACGAAAGCAATTATAAACTATTCGAGTCTATTCTAAAATATGATTATCATCTGATACATGCCTGGGATGGACAGGAAGCTATTAATCTGTTTAAGGAGCACAATCCGCAAATCGTATTGATGGATATCAATATGCCTGTCATGAATGGATATGAAGCGACCCAGGAGATTCGTAACTTTTCTGCCAAAGTGCCGATTATAGCTATCACTGCCTTTGCTTTTGCTTCGGATGAGCAGCGAGTGATGGAAAGCGGTTTTGACGGTTATATGCCGAAGCCGATTAACGCCCGCTTGTTGAAGGCACAGTTGAAAGACATCATGCAGAAACGCATTGTTTTGTTGTAAGACGAATAACTGCCGTTTGATAAATCAGTCATTGAATCCTTTAGGCATTTAGTAATTCAGCCACATTCTGAAAGAAGCCATTTTGTCTTTACTGACTATGATTTTATCTTTGAAAGGGGGTAACACATGTACGACCGCCTTCCCTAAGAAGTAGGATTCAATACGCTGAATAGCATCAATACAGACAAGAGTCTGACGGTTCGTACGAAAGAACCGGTCGGGGTCAAGTTGCTCATACAGTCTGTCTAAAGCCAAGTCGATAAGATATTCACGGTTTTTATGTGTCACTGCGAAAGTCAGTTTGTTCTCTGAATAGAAATAAGCAATGTCACTGACTTGCAGAGTTAGCAGCTTCTCCCCACTGGAAATTAAAAACCGTGTGCGGTACTTTTTAGCTGCGGACAAAGAAGATTCTTGGGCGACAGCAAGCTGTTGCAAGACTTCCATCATCCGGCTTTCAGCTTTGAAATCATGGATATAGTTTTTACTCAGCCCCTCAAAACGCAGGATGGCCTGCAACAACCGCTCCTCATGAATCGGTTTTAAAAGATAATCAATACTGTTTACCGTAAAAGCACGTACAGCGTATTCATCATAAGCAGTGGTAAAGACAATCATGCTTTCAGGACGGGCTTGTTCTATAAAAAGGAACGAGTTACCATCTGTCAACTGAATATCCAAGAAAAGAATGTCAGGATGGGGATGCCGGGCAAACCACTCCACTGCCTCTTCGATATTTCCCGGCAGTAACTGTACTTCCCAGTCGGGACGCAAAGCCGACAAAGTGTCGCGAAGCAGACGGGCAGCAGGTATTTCATCCTCTATTATAGCAGCTTTTATCTTACTCATGAAGCAATGGTATTTTTACTGTAAACTCTTGCAAATTATTCTCTATCACAATATCACGATTACACAATAACTTATACCGGGCAGAAAGGTTCTTCAAGCCTGTACCGAAAGTGGCTGCACTCTTTTTTGCCTGTATCCGGTTTCGGACTACCAGTTCTTTTTCCTTTTCCATATAGAAAAGTTCAATGGTCATCGGTTTTCCCATATGGATCACATTGTGTTTTATCACATTTTCCGCCAGCAGTTGGATAGTCAGCGGTGGAAGTTGAAAATCCAGGCAGGCTTCCGGCAGGCGGTTATCAATATGGATACAATCTCCCAAACGTACACGATGCAGGAAAATATAAGAATTTAAAAATTCCAATTCTTCCCGCAAAGTTGTCAGCCGTTGATTTTGGCACTGAAGTGTATAACGATATACATCAGAAAGATGCTGGGTGAACAGTTCCGCATTGGCGGGATTGTAACGGATTTCAGAAATCAATGTATTCAGGCTGTTGAACAGGAAATGGGGATTCAGTTGGTTTTGCAAAGCAGTATAGCGCGCCGTATTGTTTTCCTTTTGCAGGGCAGCCGCTTCTTGTTGCAGTTGCAGTGTATTCCGCATGGAACGGTTGGCAAGCAACAATCCTAAAATCACCAACTCTACCAACCATACTGTAATCAGAATCCGCCATCCGCCATTGGGAAACATAAACGGATGGGCAGCTCCCGCCAGTAATTTGGCAGTAACAAGCAATCCGTAGTTCAACAGGAAAAACATCCCCATTACAACAACATAGACGGATATCAGTTTCCAACGACGATGCAGATTCAGCGCATACTGGTTATCCATCCATGTACTTAACCGTATCGTTGCATATCCCAATACATTGAATGTCAGTATAAAGAAAGCCAGTGTGCCGACGGAATGAAATATATCGGCCACCTTATCGGGAAAGGTAGCATAATTAATCAATAACAGAAAAGAGAATACTCCCAGTCCTGAAAATAACGCTACATATAATAAGGTATTAAACTTTATATTCATACTACAGCCGGCTCTTTTCATACAAAATTACTACTTTTTACTGATAATCATAGCCATGAAGTGCTTTTATTAATTCCGAATAATGTCCTTGTGCTGCCGCTTTAGCCTGTACATAGTTCACTTGAGAAGTCTGCCGGTAAGTCTGCGCGTCGATAACTTCCACAACGGACACCTTTCCTTCATTGTAACGCTCCACAGCTTTGGCTTCATTTTCTTCTGCTTTTGCCAGTGAGCTTTCACTTAACCGGACGCGCTCGATGGCTTGTGATAATGCCTTACGCGCCACACCGATTTCCAGTTCCACCTGATCCATCACCTTGTTCAGGTTATCTTCTGCCATGCCGATACGAAAAGAAGAAGCACGCTTCTCGCTTTTCCGCTTTCCCCATTCAAAAATAGGAACGGATACTTTCGCATAAACGGCATAGTTAGGGTCTAAATCTTTTTTGAAATTATAACCGGGAGAAGAGTAACTGCCGTCTATCCCTACATAAAACTGGGGTTTGAACTGCGAGTCATTCAACTTTTTGGAACTTTCGGCTATGCGGATATGGTCATACGCCATTTGGATTTCAGGGCGACCTGTACCCGTAGACAACCATATGGAATCGCTGACAGTTACCGTCGGTATCTGTGAATCCAGTTCCGTCATATGTTCCAGTTGAACTCCAATCATGGAATTCAATGCCATTCTGCCTGTTTCAAAGTTACTCTGCGCCTGAAGCAGTTGATATTCAGCTTCATTCAGTTTCACTTCCGCCATGAGTAAGTCCTGCGGGTCTACCAACCCTACCTCTACCCTCTCCTTAATCGTCTTTACCAAAGCAGCTATCGAATTACGAAAATCTTCGGCTACGGACACAATCTCCTGCCTGGCTACGGCACTCCAGTATTGCATATCCGTTTGATAGCAGACTGCGTCATTCAGCACTTTCGCCTGATTGCCGGCAAGGGACTGCTGATGCTGTGCCATACGGATAGATTCAAGTACACGCCCGCCTGTATAAACAGGTTGCAGGATGGAAAGCGAAGCTCCATAGTTCAATTGCTTTCCTTCCACTGTCTTGGACAATCCCATGGAAGAGACATCCAACGTTAATTCCAACGGATTGCCCGTATATTGAAAATTAGCAGCTCCCGAAAGTTTCGGTTTCAAATCCGCACGTGCGGATTTCTCTATTTCCACACTGGCAGCAATATTCTTTTCTGCTGCTTTCAGGTCATGGTTGTAGTCCAGTGCCATCATCCGGTATTTCTCCAGTAAGGGGCTTTGTTGCGCAAAAGCGGGTAAAGACAAAAAAGCGCAACAATAAAACAACGGATAAAATATTCTCTTTTTCATTTTTATTTTCCTTTTCCTTTTACTTTGTAGAACATGGCATACAGTGCAGGAGTGACAAACAGCGTCAGCCCCGTAGCAAACGTCAGTCCGAAGATAATGGTGGCAGCCATTCCACCGAACGCTACATCAAACAGCAGGGGTACCATACCGAAAATGGTTGTTGTAGCCGCCATCAATACCGGACGGGTTCGGGAAACCGTAGCCTCAACAATAGAGGTATACAGGTCGATTCCACTCCGATGCTGTACATTTATTTCATCAATCAACACGATTACATTCTTGATAATCATCCCGAGCAATCCCAGCCATCCGGCTATCGGGAAGAAACCGAAATCAAAACCTGTCAGCAGCATACCGACAGCGATACCGATCAAGGAAAGGGGCAAGATGCAAATGATAATAACCGGTTCGCGGAAGTTGCCGAACAATGCGACCAAAATAAGAACCAATGCGAGAAATGCCAACGGGAAATATTTGGCAATGGCTTGCATTGCTTCTCCCTGATCTTTATACTGGGCGTCCCAAAAGAAAGTATAGCCTTCGGGAAGCTGCATTTTTGCAATTTCCTCCCGGATTTCTCCATGTACTTCCGCCATCGTATGTCCCGGTTTTACACCACACATGGCAGCCATCGAAAGTTGCCGGTTGTAGGTTCGTATCTGTGGAAATTCCCAGGTTGTTTCTATCTGTTCAGCCACTTGCGAAAGCGGAGCCGATCTTTCTCCGTTCCAAATAGAGAAATCTCCTAAAGAGTTGGCATCGGTTATATCGACATTGCCCGACTTCAACAGTACAGGTACTTTCTTTTCATCATCCCGGTAAATGCCGACAGGTAGTCCATCATTGATAGACTTCACCGATTCCATCATGGAAGCTTTGGTAATCCCCAACGCCCCGGCCTTCACCGGATCGTACACCGGACGGATGACCATCGTCATATTTCCCCATTCATTACGGGCATCCGCGACTTTGGGATTACGCCGCATCACTTCTATCGCTTGTCCGACCAATGAATCAAGTACGGCAGGATCAGGGCCTAAGAAGCGGGCTTCAATGACAGCTTCCGTCAACGGGCTTAGTTCAAACTTGTTTACTTTTATCAACGGTTCCGGAAACTTGAACGAAATCGAGTCCTGCAAGCGGGCATGCAACTGACGGGATAGTTTCGAAGTCTTGCATTTTACCAATATCTGCGCATAATTGGACTGAGGGCCGAACGATACGTTAGACAAATAATAACGTGGCGGTGTTCTTCCGATATAGGTGGATACCATTTCCGTTTCTTCCTGTCCGCGGATAAAGTCTGCCATTTCCATCGCCATCTGATCCGTTTCCTCTATCCGTGTCCCTTCGGGCAACCACATATCCAATGTAAAATACTGTTTATCCAAGGCAGGTACAAACACTTTCGGGATAAACTTAAAGCTCCAGGCCGCTACTACCAACATCACAACCATACATCCTACGGTTGCATACCGATGATTAATCACCCATCCCAAGGCTGAACGGAACTTATTATAATACTTGCCGGAAAAAAGAACAGCCTTCAGTTCGTCGGGTCTTGGCCGACGGACAAACTCCTGAATAAAGAAAGGAGTCTGCGTCAGCGCAAAGACCCAACTGAACATCAGCGAAACGCCGATAACTACAACTAAGGATGACAACAACTCGCCGGTAATATGCGGCGAATAATATATAGGTAAAAAGGTTAAAATCGCAATAACAGTTGCCGCAAGTAATGGTAACGCTGTGGCAGAACAAGCTCTCAATATAGCCACCCGCTTACGCATTCCACGCTGCATATTTACCAATACCGAGTCGGAAACTACAATGGCATTATCTACCAACATTCCCATGGCAATGATAATAGCTGCCAACGACATACGCTGCAAGGCGATTCCCTGTGTCAGCATGACTATCAATGTGGCTAGAATGGAAAAGACCAGTCCACTGCCAATCAGGATACCATTTTTGAACCCTATAAAAAAGAGTAGAATAGCAATTACGGTTACAACGGAAATTATCAGGTTCCAGATAAATCCCTGATTAGCTACGGCGGATTCATATCCTTGGTCATAAATCGTTTGCAGTTCAAAGCCTTCGGGCATTGTCTCCGAGAATTGTTCTATCTTTATTTGAACCGCATCCGCCATATCTACCACATTACCTGTGGGAACGGTAGAAATAGCCACTCCTACCGCAGGCTTTCCATCAATCCGCATCTTATTGCCCGGTGGTGTCTGGTAGCTTTCTTTTATTTCGGCAACATCAGCCAACCGGAAGTGTTCTCCTGTACGGGATACAATCGTCAGATTCCGTATATCATCCAAAGAATAAAAGTTCCCGGTAGATTCGATACGTATTCTGTTTACTCCGGCGTCGATACCGCCGGCATCCACCACCCGGTTCTGCGCTTCGAAGGCACGGGAAATATCGGCTGTGGTAATGCCGCTTCGCGCCATCACAGACGGACTAAGGATAACATCAATCGTAGGAGGCTGTACACCGTAGATTTCCACCTTCGCTACATCTTTCACTTTCAGCAGTTCATTCTTGATGAGCTTTGCCTGCTCTTCCAGTTCCCGATAAGAGTGTCCTTCTCCGGTCAATCCATAGAAAACTCCCAGCACGTCACCAAAGTCATCATTGACTACCGACGGTCCTGCTCCGGCAGGAAGCTTCGATTGTACATCATTGACTTTCCGGCGAAGTTTATCCCACAACTGTTGCATTTCATCCGCACGGATTTCTTTTTTCACATAGACTGTTATCTTGGAAAGTCCTGCGCGGTTTTCTGTTTTAAGGTAATATAGTTCTCCCAAGGACTGTATGGATTCTTCCAATACATCTGTCACCTGCGACTGAACTTCGGTAGGAGAAGCTCCCGGATAAGGAGTCAACACCAGTGCCTGTTTGATTGTAAACGGGGCATCTTCCAACTTTCCCATCTTGACATAGGAAAACAGTCCACCACCCAATACCAGTAGTAACAGCAGAATAGTCACCGACTTCTTCTGCAAGAAATATTTAACGAACTTCATACCCTTTCACTTAGTTTTGAGCAGTTATCGGCTTTTCCTCTTTCTTACCCATGATTTCTACCGGTGTTCCTTCCGACAGGAAGCGCAATTTACTGACAGCCACCGTTTCTCCTGCCTGCAATCCGCCTTTCACTTCGACTTTTCCATTCGGAAGCAATTCACCCAACACGACTTTTTTCTTCGAGACTGTTCCTGTCGTATTATCTACTGCCCAAACATAATCTCCCTCAGCAGGACGATGACTAAGAGCTGTTTGCGGTACAGTCACCACTGGAGCAGACGATGCAACAGGAAGGGCAAGTAACATTTTTCCGGAGATACCTGCCGGCCATTCCCCCTGTTTATTAGGTAATAATGCAGTCAGCAGGAAGGAAAGGTTATTCCGGGTAGTACTCTTGGAAACTTCCACCACCTTTGCCGGATACACGGCATCCGAACGAACATCAAAACGGACGCCGACCTCTTTTATCTTTTCGGCCTGCAATGCTATATCTTGTGTGACATAAGCTTCTATCTTCAGTTGTGTAATATCAATGAAAGAAACGACCGGTTGAGTCGCTTTTACATCCTGGAATTTCTCAATATATACTTCTCCCACATATCCGTCGAAAGGAGCAACCAACCGGGTATCATTTAATTCATTCGTTGCTGTCTCGAAAGCTGTTTTGGCAGAAGTATAGTCAGCACGCGCTTTTTCAAAGGCACTAGCTGACAGGTTATTTTTCTCATACAGCGCTTTTATCCGTTCAAACTCTGCTTTTGCCTGATTGTAGATAGCTTCCGCGCGTTCTTTGCGAATACGGAAATCACGGGAATCTATTTCAGCAATCATATCTCCACGATGGTAGAAATTTCCGGCATACACTTCGAAACGGTCAATCGGGCCACCCACCCTGAAAGATAGCTCTGTTTCCTTGAATGGTTTCGAGATAAACGAGAACTCACGCTCTGAGGAAGGAATCTGAGTTTCCGCTTGCGCTACTTTTACCTGTACAGGTTCATCCGCCTTCTTCTCCCCCTTTCCGCAGGAAGCAAACAAGCAAAGGCAAAAAACACATAATGAGAATCTAGTCGTTGTCATTCTATTCTAAATAAGTTATGTTATCAACGACGCGAAAATAGACGAAAAGAGAAAAAATATCCGTTTTTAAATTGCCGGGACGGAAAAAGAAGGGTGTGAAACGGAAAAAGAAAGGATGAAATTTTGAGCCTTTTATCGTACTTATGTGTTTCCTTACTATCTTTGTAGCTCGAATTATTTCTACAATATCCATTTATGACTGAAGAAAAAATACATAAAGACCGTACCGGAAGCTGGTGGGCGCTAAGTCCGTTACTCGTATTCTTATGCCTTTACCTGGTTACTTCCATCCTTGTCAACGACTTTTATAAAGTACCCATCACGGTTGCTTTCCTCGTCTCTTCCTGCTACGCCATCGCCATCACCAAAGGATTGAAACTAGACCAACGTATCTATCAGTTCTCCGTGGGAGCCGCCAATAAGAACATTCTCCTGATGATATGGATATTTATTCTTGCCGGAGCTTTCGCGCATAGCGCCAAGCAGATGGGAGCTATCGACGCGACCGTCAACCTGACACTACATATTCTTCCTGACAACTTGCTGCTGGCAGGTATATTTATCGCCGCCTGTTTTATCTCCCTGTCCATCGGAACGAGTGTAGGCACCATCGTTGCCCTCACCCCTGTGGCTGTCGGACTGGCGGAAAAGACAGAAATAGCCCTGCCTTTTATGGTAGCTGTCGTGGTCGGCGGTTCTTTTTTCGGAGATAACCTGTCGTTTATTTCAGATACCACCATCGCTTCTACGAAAACACAGGAATGCGTCATGCGTGACAAGTTCCGCGTAAACTCCATGATAGTAGTTCCGGCAGCCATCATTGTATTGGGCATCTATATCTTTCAAGGATTATCCATTACCGCTCCCGCACAAGTGCAGACAATCGAATGGATAAAAGTTATACCTTATATAATAGTATTAGGAACAGCCGTTGCCGGTATGAATGTGATGCTCGTATTAATTATAGGTATACTGACAAGCGGTATTATCGGTATCGCTACCGGAAGTTTCGGAGTATTCGACTGGTTTGGAGCCATGGGAACCGGAATAACGGGAATGGGAGAATTAATTATCATTACCCTGTTGGCAGGAGGTATGTTGGAAACTATCCGCTACAACGGCGGCATCGACTTTATAATCAGGAAACTTACCCGTCACGTCAACGGCAAGCGAGGGGCGGAATTGAGCATTGCCGCCTTGGTAAGCATTGCCAATCTGTGTACTGCCAACAACACCATCGCCATTATCACGACAGGGCCGATAGCCAGGGATATTGCCCAAAAATTTCATCTCGACCGCAGAAAAACCGCCAGCATCCTCGATACATTCTCCTGCCTGATACAAGGAATTATTCCTTATGGAGCGCAGATGCTGATTGCGGCGGGACTTGCCAATATCTCCCCTATCAGTATCATCGGTAACCTTTATTATCCTTTTACGATGGGAGCTTGTGCATTGCTCGCTATCCTGTTCCGTTATCCGAGGCGATATTCGTAAAAAAGAAGTGAAATGTTTGTCAATCAAAAGAAAAGCCGTATCTTTGTGCCCGCTATTACGAGATAATGGCATAATTCAAATCAATCATTAAAAACAATTATTTAAAATGGCAACTAGAATCAGATTGCAGAGACACGGACGTAAAAGTTACGCGTTCT
>ENA-OPTB01001434-OPTB01001434.1-human-gut-metagenome-genome-assembly--contig:-NODE-1434-length-18341-cov-33.415290_pt1 | contig 18341 bp, 12 predicted proteins | sample MGYA00241810_ERZ501911 | MGnify/ENA primary metagenome ERZ501911 (study PRJEB25962, sample SAMEA2042304) | human gut metagenome | biome: human gut; feature: human-associated habitat; material: faeces... | reverse complement strand
CTTGATGATTCAGGAACTGAGCAGGTAAGGCAGATTCTTATGAAACATAAGCAAAGAGGGGCACTCATTATTATTGCATGTCATGATGCTGATGAACTGGAATTCTTATCAGACGAGATTATAGAGATAGCAGAGGGCAGAATACAGCCAAAGAAAGAGAAAAAATAAGAAAAAAAGTTCCTGCAGCAGATATTTAAAAATATCAGACTGCAGGAACTTTTTCTTAATCTTCGTCGTTAATATCTTTCTGTGCAACAGCAGCGGCTACAACTGATATGATAACCACAGCAGCTATAATAGCAACTGCAACACCTATAATTGGTCCGATGAATAACATAAAACTCATAATATCACACCTCTTCGAACATATTTATTATATCCATTATATATCGGAATTATAATATGTACAAGCAATTAAGCATCTTTTTTAGATTCTTTTTCTTCTTTAGCAAGGTTTTTGTTAGCAGTTGAAAGCATAAGCTTGATTCTGTTTAACTGGTTAACTTCGGAAGCACCAGGATCATAATCTACAGCAATTATGTTAGCTTCAGGATATGCTGCACGAAGCTCTTTGATAACTCCCTTTCCTACAATGTGGTTAGGCAGACATGCAAATGGCTGACAGCATACGATATTGCCTACACCATGATGGATAAGCTCAATCATTTCACCGGTAAGAAGCCAGCCTTCACCAGTCTGGTTGCCAAGTGATACGAAGTCTTTAGCGTAATTGGCTGTCTCACTAATCTTAGATGGAGCATCGAATCTCTTGCTTTCTGCAAGTGCCTTGGTTCCAGCCTTTCTGAAGGTTTCAAGTATCTTTATAAGTGTACTTGAAAGAATAGCCCCCTTCTTAGGTGTCTTTAATAATTCATGCTTATATGTTGAATTCTGCATACAGTAGAGAAGGAATCCCATAAGGTCAGGCATAACAGCCTCTGCACCTTCTGCCTCAAGTAACTCAATAATGTGGTTGTTAGCAGCAGGCATGAACTTAACAAGAATCTCTCCAACAACACCAACTCTAGGCTTCTTGATATCCTTAAGCGGAATATTATCAAAATCCTTAACAATAGCACGGAGGTTCTTATTGAACTCTTTCATATGAACCTTATTTTTAGTAAGCTGTTCAATGCAGACATTCTTCCATTTTTCATGAAGTGCATTAACTGAACCAGGAACTGCCTCGTAAGGTCTTGTACGGTATACAACATTCATGAATATATCACCATATTCAACAGCCATCATAGCTTTCTTAAGCATTGGTATGTCATAGCTGAAGCCTGGATTAGATTCAAGTCCCTGTGCACTCAGTGAGATTACAGGAACATCTGGAATACCAGCCTTTATGAGTGCTCTTCTGATGAATCCGATATAGTTGGAAGCACGGCATCCACCACCTGTCTGTGACATAATCACAGCAGTTCTTGAAAGGTCGTATTTGCCTGAAAGAAGGGCGTTCATAATCTGTCCGACTACCATAAGTGAAGGGTAGCATGCGTCGTTATTAACATATTTAAGACCTACATCTACTGATGACTTGTTGTCGTTCTCAAGGACTTCAATATTGTAGCCACATGAATTAAGGGCAGGACCTAATATGTCAAAATGTATTGGTGACATCTGAGGGCAGAGAATTGTGTAATTCTTTCTCATATCTTCAGTAAACTGTACTCTGTGGTAGGCAGATGACTGAATCTTTCTCTGGTAATTCTTCTGTTCACGGACTCTTAAAGCAGCGATTAGTGAACGTACTCTGATTCTTGCAGCGCCAAGGTTATTAACCTCATCAATCTTAAGTACTGTATATATCTTTCCAGACTTAGTAAGTATATCGTTGACAGCGTCAGTAGTAACGGCATCAAGACCGCATCCAAATGAATTGAGCTGGATAAGGTCGAGATTATCTACAGTCTTTACATAGTTAGCAGCAGCGTAAAGTCTTGAATGATACATCCACTGGTCAAGAATGATAAGAGGTCTTTCAACTGTTCCTAAATGTGCAACACTGTCCTCTGTAAGTACTGCAAGTCCGTATGAATTAATAAGTTCAGGAATACCGTGGTTTACTTCAGGGTCAACATGGTAAGGACGGCCGGCAAGTACAATACCGCGCTTTCCGGTTTCGTTAAGGTAAGCGATTACTTCTTCACCTTTATTTCTGACATCCTGTCTGCAAGCCATCATTTCATCCCATCCGGCTTTGACAGCAGACTTAATCTCTGCGGCAGGAATGTATGATGAGAATTCCTCAACGAGTCTTTTTGATATCTTCTCCTCACTTTCAAATGACATGAAAGGATTTCTGAAATCTATATTCTCCGTTTTAAGTTCTTCTACATTATTCTTAATGTTCTCGGCATAAGAAGTAACGATAGGGCAGTTATAATGGTTATTAGTGCCTTCGTATTCATTATGCTCATAAGGTACACATGGATAGAAGATGAATTTAACTCCCTGCTTAATAAGCCACATGATATGACCATGTGCAAGCTTTGCAGGATAACACTCTGACTCTGATGGAATTGACTCAATACCTAATTCGTAAAGCTTGTGGCTTGACTGAGGTGAGAGTACAACCCTGTATCCAAGTTTTGTGAAAAATGTATACCAGAACGGATAGTTCTCATACATGTTAAGAACTCTTGGAATACCTACAGTACCTCTTGTAGCCTTTTCTTCTGAAAGAGGCTCATAGTCAAAGAGTCTGTGGAACTTATAATCGAAAAGGTTAGGAAGCTTTTCCTTGTTCTTCTCTTTACCAAGTCCACGTTCACATCTGTTACCTGTAATAAACTGTCTGCCGCCAGAGAATTTATTGATTGTAAGATGACAGCTGTTAGTACATCCCTTACATCTTGTAAGCTTTGTTTCATATGTAAGAGAGTTAATCTTATCTATAGAAAGCATAGATGATTCTGATATACCGTCATATCTTTCTCTTGCAATAAGGGCAGCACCAAAAGCGCCCATTATACCAGCGATATCAGGTCTGATTGCCTGAACGCCTGTAATCTTCTCAAAACTTCTAAGAACTGCGTCGTTGTAGAATGTACCACCCTGAACAACGATATGCTTACCTAAATCATCAGGGTCAGAAATCTTGATAACCTTGTATAAAGCATTTTTAATAACAGAATAAGCAAGTCCGGCAGAGATATCTGCAACTTCAGCACCTTCCTTCTGAGCCTGCTTAACCTTGGAATTCATGAATACTGTACAACGTGTTCCTAAGTCAATAGGATGGTTTGCAAATAAAGCAGCCTTGGCAAAGTCCTGAACTGTGAAGTTGAGGGATTTTGCAAATGTTTCTATGAATGAACCACATCCTGATGAACATGCTTCGTTAAGCTGTACTGAATCTACAGTCTGGTTCTTAATCTTGATACATTTCATATCCTGTCCACCGATATCGATGATACAGTCTACTTCAGGGTCAAAGAATGCAGCAGCGTAGAAATGTGACACTGTCTCAACTTCACCCTCATCTAACATAAGAGCCGACTTGATAAGTGCTTCACCGTAACCTGTTGAACATGACTGTACAATCTTGGCTTCTGGTGGAAGCAGTGTATATATCTCTTTAATAGCTTTAATTGTTGTAGCAAGTGGTGAACCGTTATTGCTTGAGTAGAATGAGTAAAGAAGATTACCGTCTTCATCAACTAAAGCAACCTTGGTTGTTGTTGAACCCGCATCGATTCCGAGATAGCAGTTGCCCTTGTAAGATGCGATATCAGCAGTCTTAACATGATGAGAGCTGTGACGCTTTGTGAATTCATCATATGCAAACTGGTTCTCAAAAAGAGGTTCCATACGTTCAACCTCGAACTCAAGCTTAATCTTTCCTTTAAGTCTTGCGATAATGTCTTCTACAGGAACACATACATCTTCACTGTAATTCATTGCTGAACCAACAGCAGCAAATAAGTGTGAATGGTCAGGAGCAATGATTTCATCCGGACCTAAGCTTAATGTACGGATAAATGCCTGTCTTAACTCTGATAAGAAATGAAGTGGTCCGCCTAAGAATGCAACATTACCACGGATTGGTTTACCACATGCAAGACCACTGATTGTCTGGTTTACAACAGCCTGGAATATAGATGCAGAAAGGTCTTCCTTAGTTGCACCTTCATTGATAAGAGGCTGGATATCAGTCTTGGCAAATACACCACATCTTGCGGCAATAGGGTATATTGACTTATAGTTCTTGGCATATTCATTAAGTCCCATTGCGTCTGTCTGTAACAGAGTTGCCATCTGGTCAATGAAAGAACCTGTACCGCCGGCACATATTCCGTTCATTCTCTGGTCAATACCGTTAGTAAAGTAGATAATCTTAGCATCCTCACCACCAAGCTCGATTGCAACATCACACTGTGGAGCATAATCCTGAATGGCAGTAGACACGGCTACTACCTCCTGTGTAAATGGTACTTCTAAATGTTTGGCAAGAGTAAGTCCGCCTGAACCTGTGATAACAGGATATACTTCAAACTCGCCAAGCTCAGCCACTGCCTTTTCAAGAAGTGACTGGAGAGTTTCCTGGATATTCGCAAAATGCCTTTCATAATCAGAAAATAAAATATTATTATTATCATCTAAAACAGCGATTTTTACAGTTGTTGATCCAATATCAATACCTAATTTGAATTTGTTCATAACCTAATACAGCTGCAGCTGTCCTCCTTAATATAAATATACAAAGTTACCCATTGCATAGTGACTTTGGTGAAAAAACGCAAAATATGTCATTTTTTATGCAACTCATGCATTATAGAGTAAAATGGAATAAATTTCAATATTAATAGGAAATAATAAAATAGCTTTAATTATTTATGGTGGATATTTTTATTAAAATTTAAGAACTTAAGAGTAAGTTTAATTGACATCATATTGTTTTGTTTATTATAATTTCTTGTATATGATTATGAATTATTAGTCTGTAACATGTGTAAGACTGAAAGGAACATTTTATGAACTGGTTTGCTAAATTTGAGAAAAAATTCTCTAAGTATGCGATTAAGAATCTTATGTTTTACATCATTGTCCTTTATGCAATAGGATTTGTGATGAATACATTTTTTAATGGATTATATGACGCATATTTTTCCCTTGATTTTGCTATGATTTTCAAAGGACAGGTATGGAGACTCATCACATTCATATTACAACCGCCTTCTAACAGCATAATATTTGTGGTATTTGTGCTGTATTTCTACTATCTGATTGGTTCGGTACTTGAAAGAATATGGGGCTCGTTCAGATTTAATGTATACTTCTTTACAGGAGTTATCCTTAATATACTTGCATCACTTATTATCTATCTTATATGGGGATTAAGCTTTAAATTAAGTACGAATTATATTAATCTTGCCTTGTTCATGGCATTCGCTATGGAGCAGCCGGATATGGAGGTTTTATTATTCTTCATTATCCCAATCAAGATTAAATGGATGGCAATACTTGATGCTGTAATATTCGGAATTACTATAGTATTCGGATATCTTGTGCCTTTTCTTCCAAGAAATGTATGGTACAGCCTGTATGCAGCAGGTTTTCTTGCACCATCAGCAATTATGTGTTATGCCAACGCAACGGCGGCGCTTGTGTCAATGCTGAATTTTATAATATTCTTCTTCCTGTACAAGAAAGGCCCGGCAAAGAGCAGTACACAGAGAAACTTCGACAAAGCAATGAGAACAGCAAAGAAAGCACAGCAGAATGCCAGAAAAGACTATTGGCAGCAGAATAGTGGCAACACTCAGGGCAATGGTGGTCAGCCATTATATGGAGATAAGTCTAAGGATAGTCAGGCACAACAAAGTCAGGCACAACACGCGAAGCGCGGCGTGCCGAAGCACAGATGTGCAGTATGCGGAAGGACAGAACTTGACGACGAAAACCTCACATTCAGATTCTGCTCAAAATGCGTCGGCAACTACGAATACTGTTCCGACCACTTATATACCCACATCCATGTAACTGGTGATAAAAAATAAATCAGCTTTTCTACCACTATCAGGGCAATTGAAGTGTAGGCGGAGATATATAGATGTGTCATATGCTGGAATTTTTTGAGTCGTGTGATAGTTAAAGCCGTCATCTGCATAGCGCAGTTCAAAAAATCGCGTTCAAGCGGAGCGCGTTGATTTTTTGAACAAAAAAGCGAAGCGGATGACGGCTTTTACTAGCACCAGACGAAAAAATCTGACAGCATATGATACATCTAAATATTGCAGTGTATACTTCCAACACCCCAAAAGCTTGTTAAATAAAAAACTTAGTTGATTTGACACGCAAATATGTTATTATATTGTAGGTATGTGTTTGAAAAGATTTTAATTATTTTGGAGGAAACAATGAAAAAGACTAAGATTATTTGCACAATGGGTCCTAATACTAACGACAGAAACCTTATTAAGGATCTTGCGTTAGCAGGAATGGATATTGCAAGATTTAATTTTTCTCATGGTGACCATGAGGAGCAGGCAGGAAGATTTGCCTTAATTAAAAGTGTAAGAGAAGAACTTAATATCCCTATTGCAACTCTTCTTGATACTAAGGGACCTGAGATTAGAACAGGTGCTGTTAAGGATGACAAGAAGGTTACACTTGTTGAGGGACAGAAATATACATTAACAACAAGACAGGTGCCAGCAGATGATAAGATTAATATGGTAACTTATGCAGGTCTTCCAGAAGATGTTACTACAGGTAATATTATTCTTATCGATGATGGTCTTATCGAGCTTAAGGTTGATAAGGTTGAAGGTACAGAAATTGAATGTACAGTAATTAATGGTGGTGAGCTTGGTTCTAAGAAGGGTGTTAACGTTCCTAACGTAAGCATCAGACTTCCAGGTATCACAGAGAAAGATAAGGAAGATATCATTTTTGGTGTTGAGCAGGGATTTGATTTTATCGCAGCTTCATTTGTAAGAAATGCAGCATGTATCGAAGAAATTAAGCACCTTCTCTGGGAGCATGGTTCAGATATCCCAGTTATTGCTAAGATTGAGAATGCCGAAGGTATTGCTAATATAGATGATATCATCAGAGTTGCTGATGGTATCATGGTAGCCCGTGGAGATATGGGTGTTGAGATTCCTGCTGAGGAAGTTCCACACGTTCAGAAGGAAATTATCAAGAAGTGTAATGCTAAGTATAAGCCAGTTATCACAGCTACACAGATGCTTGATTCTATGATTAGAAATCCAAGACCTACAAGAGCTGAGGTTACTGATGTTGCTAACGCTATCTATGATGGAACAGATGTTGTCATGCTTAGTGGTGAGACTGCTAATGGAAAGTACCCATTAGAGGCTGTTAAGATGATGGTTAAGATTGCAGAAAGAACAGAGCGGGAGATTAAGGGACATTCAGTAGAATATTCTAATCTTCACAGCAAGAGAAGCATTTCAAGCGCTGTATGTAATGCTGCAGTTCAGACAGCAGATAACCTTGGAGCTAAGGCTATTATCTGTCCTACAATTTCAGGATTTACAGCAAGACTTACATCTAAGTTAAAGCCAGAAGCTGAGATTATCGGATGCTCTCCATACGATAATGTTCTTAGAAAGATGCAGATTTACTGGGGTGTTAGACCTCTTAAGACAGCAACAGAAGCTTCTACAGATAAGATTATTGAGCATGCATTAGTAGTTTCTGAACATGCTGGATTCGTAGAAGAAGGAGATACAGTAATTGTTTCTGCTGGTATCGCTACATCTTCTGATCCTTCATCTAAGAGAGGACTTACTAACACAATGAGAGTTGTTACAATCTAGTGTTAATTCGATACATTTGTTTCGGAATGAGGCTTGATTTTAATATTCTATTATGTTATAAGTAATACACAATTAATATTACAAAGCGTTGATGGAAACAAGTAGGTTATTACTGAACTTACAGAAAGCAGCCGGTTGATGAGAGGCGCAAGGGTAAGGGTAACTGAATACATTCCGGAGCGGCGAACTGAAAGCATATTGTAAGTAGGGGCAGCCGGAGTAGCACACGTTATAGTGCATAAGTCCATGCTGGTGGACTTAATGAGGTGGCAGATGTGAGTCTGTCATGAATAAAGGTGGTAACACGTAAGTTCAGGCTTTCGTCCTTTTAAAGAAGGGCGGAAGCCTTTTTTGTAAGCAATGAGCCATGCAAGCCAGAATGTGCTTGCACAGATTCTGGCTTATATGGCGAATTCCCATAATGAACAACGGAGCACGGAGTGCGGAAGTTGTGAATTATCAAGGCTCGGGAGCAGCAAAGCTGCGGAGAGACTTGGCTTACAAAGTTGCGCGAGTAGCGATGAGAAGACAAGCGGGAATCTCACAATCATGCTTGCATGAATTGTGATATTATCGCTTGCATTCGAGGAGCACCGCGACAACGACAGAACGAAGTTCTGGAGTATGCGCTGCGAGCGCGAGCAGCGATGAGAATACAATCAGATGTGCTCGCGAGCAGCAATAAGAAAAATGAAAAGAGAGGAAACAAAAATGACACTTTATGACGAATTAGTTGCAAGAGGTCTTATTGCACAGGTAACAGATGAAGCACTTATCAAAGACCTTATTAACAATGGAAAGGCTACATTTTACATTGGATTTGATCCAACAGCAGACAGCCTTCATGTAGGACACTTTATGGCACTCTGCCTTATGAAGAGACTCCAGATGGCAGGAAATAAGCCAATCGCACTTATTGGCGGTGGAACAGCTATGATTGGTGATCCATCAGGACGTACAGATATGAGAAAAATGCTTACACCAGAGCAGATTCAGCACAATGTTGACTGCTTCAAGAAGCAGATGGCAAGATTCATTGATTTCTCAGATGACAAGGCATTACTTGTTAATAATGCTGACTGGCTTCTTAATCTTAACTATGTAGAACTTTTAAGAGAGGTTGGAGCATGCTTCTCAGTTAATAACATGTTAAGAGCTGAGTGCTACAAGCAGAGAATGGAAAAGGGATTAAGTTTCCTTGAGTTTAACTACATGATTATGCAGTCATACGATTTCTATATGTTATACCAGAAATACGGCTGTAATTTACAGTTTGGCGGTAATGACCAGTGGAGCAACATGTTAGGTGGAACAGAGCTTATCAGAAGAAAGCTTGATAAGGATGCTTCAGCTATGACAATCACACTTCTTCTTAACTCAGAGGGTAAGAAGATGGGTAAGACAGCTTCAGGTGCTGTATGGCTTGATCCGGATAAGACAAGTCCTTACGATTTCTACCAGTACTGGAGAAATGTTGATGATGCAGATGTTCTTAAATGCATCCGTATGCTCACATTCCTTCCACTTGAAGAGATTGATAAGATGGATAGCTGGGAAGGTGCTCAGCTTAACAAGGCTAAGGAGATTCTTGCTTATGAGCTTACAAAGCTTGTTCATGGTGAGGAAGAAGCTAAGAAAGCAGAAGCTACAGCAAAGGCAATCTTTACTGGTGGGGATGCAGCTAACATGCCTACAGCAAAGCTTGAAGCAGACAGCTTTACAGATGATGAAATTGATGCAATTAATCTTGTGTTTGGAGCAGGACTTGCAACAACTAAGTCAGAGGCCAGAAGAACTATCCAGCAGGGTGGTGTTTCTGTAGATGGAGAGAAGGTAGCAGATATAGCAGCTAAGTTCCCTAAGAGTATGTTCGAAGGAGACGGAGTAGTTGTTAAGAAGGGTAAGAAATCTTTCGTTAAAGTATCTGTTAATTAATTGTTTCCCTGAAAAGGAAGGATTATGAAAAAAGATGAGATTACAAGGGTGAGGCTTTTAAGCCTCGCCGTTCTTATGGCTCTGAGCCTGTTTATTTTATTTGTTCTTGTAGGAAATAATGAATTCGGAAAGATTATTAGTAAAATGAATAATAATTCACTTAATATTTCTGAAAATCAGAATTCAGTATACAATCTGTATTACTATACGGGATTTAATGTTGTATATCAGTTATTTTTCTCACTGACGGTATTATTTACGGCAGTATCACTTACAGGAATTCTTTTAAGAATAGGCAACACGGGTATAATTGCTTCTGTTGCTGCTATATTTAATATGATGACTGGAATATTGCTTTTAATGGCAAGAATATTGGAGTCGTCATCATCAATGCACGCATGGATAGATTCTTTCTATATTGATGGTGTGGTAAAAGGACAGATTGAGACAGCACAACTGATGGATAAAATACCTGTGTTGTATATATTGTTGGTGATTTTGGGAATACTTGAGCTGATGATGGTGAAAAGCTCCGGTATCAGACACATAAAAATGTTTTCTAAAAATAAACAGACTAACGCAGTGGTTTTTCTTATGCCTGCTCTTGTTATATATGTGTGGGAAGGCTTTATAAGAAGGAATATATTGTCAGAAATTATAAAAAATGGTGATTCCCAAAGAATGACAGTTAATGAATATCTTACCGGATATTATATTGGTAATAAAATATTCTTTAACTGGTCATGGATGATAATGCTTTTAATAGCAACCATTCTTTGTATAATTATACAATCAGGTATTATCAAGGGATTAAGCGGCAGGGCAGGAATGTTGGCAGGTATCGGTATTCCGGCACTTGTAACGATAATGCCATCTGTAATATATGCATTTAACCCGCCTGCACTGTTTGGATATATTACGCTGGATATATCGTTATGTGATATGACTGATAACGCATTTTACATGTATCTTGTAACTTTCTGCGTGTGCATGACGGCTGCATACATACTGATATATCTTGTGATAAGCGGGCTTCTGGATATGAGAAAGCTGGCAGGTATATTTGTTATAAATGTTGTTATAAGTGTAATTCTTATGATTATTGTTTCGGGTAAATCTTCGCTCGCAATCCAGTATATGCCATGGATAGTGGCAGACTGCGCATCAGTTATACTGGCGTTTATATGTGTGGCTGTTAAGCCTGTTAATAAGAAAATGGCTGAGTTATGCGGTGCCTCCAAAAAAGTCTGACTTTTTTGGGCACCGCATGATTAAATTCTGATTCAGCCATTATTTTATAACTGTTTTATATTGCTTATGTCGGTGTCTGCAACCATTGAGTAGTTGGTGTAATACACAACGAATCCCGGTTTGGCACCGGCAGGCTTTTTAACTTCTTTCTTTAATACATAATCGACTTCAACTTTTTCCTGCTCACGGCCTTTAGAGTAATAGGCGGCAAGGCTTGCTGCTTCTTCAAATGTTCTGTCAGGAACTTCCTTTCCATCTGTTTTAAGAAGTACATGAGAGCCTGGCATCTGCTTGGCGTGAAACCACCAGTCATTACCGTTGCCTGTCTTGAAGGTAAGTTCGTCATTCTGTATGTTATTCTTTCCAACGTATATGTCAAATCCATCGCTTGATACAAAATGCATCGGCTTGTTGGCTGTGATTTTGTGCTTTCCTTTAACAGTTCTTTTAATATATCCAGTTTCAATAAGCTCTTCCTTAATGTTAGCAAGATCAGCTTCTGTTATTGAAATCTCAATTGCATTGATAATAGATTCAAGGTAACTTATTTCTTCAGTGATCTCCTGAATAAGACGGATTCCGGCTTCATAGGTTCTTTTAAGCTTGTTATATCTTGCAAAATATTTGTTAGCATTCTCAATTGGTGTGAGAGTGTTATCAAGCGGAATCTTAATTGTAGTATTATCGTAGTAATTAAGTGCTTCATATTCCTTAGAACCTGCAGGAATACTGTAAGCGTAGGTTGTAAGAAGTTCGCCGTAGATACGGTATTTGTCTTTTTTCTCAGTGTCCTTTATCTGTTTTTCCTGAATGTCAAGCTTCTTGTATGCTCTTTCAAGATGTGTTGTTACAATTCTTCTTATATCAACAGACTTCTGGTGGATTCGTGTTGCAATCTCTTTCTGTCTGTAATAATCGATAATCAGTCTGCTTATCGAATCATATTCTGTGTGGTTGTCATACATAGAAAGCTTCACAGCGGCAAATTCTGCAGGCACACCGTTGTCGGTTACCATATCGGGGTGGTAGATACCATTTCTTACATCAGACATAAGTGCGTCAAATACGTTGTATAATGCATCTTTCATAGGCTCATCAAGGCAGTTGGCAGGGTGTCCGCCATCAACTCCGGCACGGTATGCAAGCTCTTCTGCTATACATGTGCTTATTCCTGTATAGCTTGAAAGCAGCGCCTTGACAACAGGTACAGGCTTTGTAAATACTGTTTCGTCAAAATGCTTTCTGTCAGCTTCAAGCGGATTAATCTTGTCAGAAGTATTAGGAATGAAATAAGGTCTTCCAGGTAAAACTTCCCTGACTGAGCTTGTCTGTGCTGATATATGCTTGATACTGTCTAATATAGTATTATTGTCGTCACATAATATTATATTGCTGTGCTTGCCCATGAATTCTGCGATTATGTGCTTTCTGCACAGGTCACCGAGTTCGTTTAAATGTTCTGCCTCAATATCAATTACACGTTCAAATTTTGGTTGTGTTATAGATATTATTCTTCCGTTGTTCAAATGTTTTCTAAGAAGCATGCAGAAATTCGGTGCAGTAGCAGGGGATGGCTTGTTATCGTCTGTAAGATATGCAAGAGGAAGCGATGCATTTGCAGATAAAACAAGTCTGTACTGACCAGATTGTGTCTTTATTGTAAGCATTATTTCATCGGCTTCAGGCTGTGATATCTTGTAAAGTCTTCCGCCGTTAATTGTGTCGTTTAATTCATTAACAATACTGGATATTGTAATACCATCGAATGCCATAATGTCTCCTTTAATTAGTAATATTCATTAATCTTATTGCATTATATTAACATACTTATTGCTGTAAGTCTTGTTATCTTTCACAAAAATTGGTATACTTTCCTAAGCATTATATGCGAATGGAAGGATAGAAACAATGATTAAAAGTATGACAGGCTTTGGCCGGAGTGAAATTGTTAAAGGTAACAGAAAGATTTCAGTTGAGATTAAGTCAGTTAATCACAGATATCTTGAAGCAGGTATCAAGATGCCTAAGAAGCTTAATGTATTCGAGAGCAGAATGAGAGACTTACTTAAGAAGTATGCAACAAGAGGCAAGATTGATATATTTATTAATTATGAGGATGATTCAGAAAGTCAGGTTAATCTTAAGTTCAACCAGAATATAGCTGATGAATATATGGCTATATTTAATAATATGTCCGAAAAATACAATCTTAAAAATGATATGACTGTTGGAGGTCTTGCCAGATTTCCAGAGGTTATCACAATGGATGAAGTGCAGGAAGATGAAGAGGAGTTGTGGCATTTTATAGAAGAAGCCATGAAGGCAGCCTTAGAACAGTTTGTTAATACAAGAATTCTGGAAGGTGAGAATCTTAAGAAAGACCTTTTAGGAAAGTTAGATCACATGGAGGAACTTGTTGCATTTGTTGAAAAGAGAAGTCCTGAGATTATGAAGGAATACCGCAGCAAGTTAGAGAGTAAGGTTAAAGAACTTCTTGGCGATACAACTATTGATGAGAGCAGAATCGCAACAGAGGTTATTATATACGCAGACAAGATATGTGTTGACGAAGAAACTGTAAGATTAAGAAGCCATATCGAGCATGCAAGAAAATGTCTTAACGAGGATGGCGGCATTGGAAGAAAGATGGATTTCATTGCACAGGAGATGAACAGAGAGGCTAACACAACTCTATCTAAGGCTAATGACATTGAGATATCTAATGCAGCTATTGACTTAAAGACTGAGATTGAGAAGGTAAGAGAGCAGATTCAGAACATTGAGTAGGCTTTCAATATATTTTTAATGGGTTTTGATTAAATTTACTTGATTGTTTCGGGCTTGTTAGGTATAATAACTTGTGCACTTTATGTGCAGAATGAGGTAATTATATGAGCAAAGGACTATTATTAGTTATTTCAGGATTTTCTGGTGCAGGAAAAGGAACTGTTATGAAGCGACTTTTAGAGCTTCATGACGAGTATTCACTTTCTATATCAGCTACAACAAGAAAGCCAAGAGAAGGCGAAGCTGATGGAAGAGAATATTTCTTTAAGACTGTAGAAGAATTCGAGAAGATGATTGCTGAAGATGCTTTAATAGAGCATGCACAGTATGTTGGCAATTATTACGGAACACCTAAGGCATATGTTGAAGAACAGCTTGATAAGGGCAACAATGTTATTCTTGAGATTGAGATACAGGGTGCCATGAATATCAAGAGAATGTTCCCGGATGCAGTGCTTATGTTTATAACACCACCGTCAGCGGCAGAACTTGAAAAGAGACTCCGTGGCAGAGGAACAGAAGATGAGACGACAATTAAAGCCCGTCTTTCAAGAGCAGCAGAGGAAGCAGAAGGTGTTGAGGATTATGATTACATAGTTATCAATGATGAAGTCGATTTATGTGTCGGCCGTATTCATGATATTGTGTTATCTGAGAAGATGAAAGCTGAGTATAATCTTGGACTGATTAATAATATTAAAGAAGAATTAAAGGTTTATTCGAAAGGAGAATAATATAATGATACATCCATCGTATACTGAATTAATGGCTGTAATTAACAGTGAGGTTGAAGAGGGCGAGCAGCCTTTAGTACAGAGCAGATATTCAATTGTTAAGGCAACTGCTAACAGAGCTAAGGAAATCATCGATGCAAGAAGCGTTGAGGAGAAGATTGCCAAGGCAAGAATTGAAGCAAACAACAAGGAAAAAGAGAAAGAAAAGGACAAGGATAAGGTTGAGGAGAAGAGAATCTCTAAGGAAGATGAGAGAAAGCTTCAGGTTGGAACTCCTCTTGTAAGATGTTCAGAGAAAGACAAGCCATTATCAATCGCAGTTAAAGAATTCTACGAAGGTAAGGTTAAGATTCTTGGAAGTACAGACGAGAATACTTCATTATAATTAACAAAGACTGATGTTAAGGGCAACTGCTTGTATGGGCGGTTGCCCTTTTGTGCGAGTAGTGATGAGAATACAAGCGGGAATCACACAATCATGCTTGCATGTATTGTGTGATTATCGCTTGCATTCGAGGAGCACCGCGACAACGACAGAACGAAGTTCTGGAGTATGAGCTACGAGAAAAAATGAGGAGTTTGAAATTTTATGACGAATAGATATGATGAGAAAGAAAGACGGATTCACTGTGCATTTTCAGAAAAATGCGGTGGCTGTGATTATGCCGGGATGAAATATGATAACGAGCTTGCAGTTAAGCAGAAGTACATTGAAGAACTTTTTGGTGAATATGTAAAAGTTGATGATATTGTTGGAATGTACAGACCAATATATTACCGCAATAAAGTTCATGCAGTTGTAGGACTTGATGATTCCAGAAATGTGATAGCAGGAACTTACGAGGAAAACAGCCACAGAATAGTTGATACATTAGACTGTATGATTGAAGATTCGCAGTGTACAGACATTATTAAGGATATTAAAGGACTTATAGCCTCATTTAAATATCAGCCATATGACGAAGATGCGGGAAAGGGAATGATCCGACACATTCTTTTAAGAAAAGGATTTTCGACAAAGGAGATTATGCTCGTTATTGTTACAGCAGGAGTTACATTTCCATCAAAGAACAATTTCCTTAAGGTATTATGTGAGAAGCATCCCGAAATCACTACAATTGTGCAGAATATTAATGACAGGCGCACAAGCATGGTGCTTGGAAAGAGAAATATTGTTCTTAAGGGAAAAGGTTATATCGAGGATGTGTTGTGTGGCTGCAGATTCAGAATAAGCCCGACATCATTCTATCAGATTAATCACCAGCAGACTGAAAAGCTGTACAAAAAGGCAATCCAGCTTGCTGATATATCAAAAAATGACATTGTAATTGATGCATATTGCGGAATTGGTACTATTGGAATAGTCGCCTCAAAAAAGGCTGGCAAAGTTATAGGAGTTGAGCTTAATTCAGAAGCTGTATCAGATGCTAAGATAAATGCTTCAATTAACAATATAAAGAATGTCACATTTGTTAATGCTGACGCAGGAGATTTCCTTGTTGAGTATGCGAAAAATGCAAAGGCAGATGTTGTTATCATGGATCCGCCAAGAAGCGGAAGCACACCGGAATTCCTTAATTCTCTTCTTAAGATTAAGCCAGACAGGATTGTGTATATTTCATGCGGACCTGATACACAGGCAAGGGATATAAAGGTGTTGATTAAAGGTGGATATAAGGTTACGGCATGTCAGCCTTTTGATCTGTTCCCGCATACGGAGCATGTGGAGACGGTTGTTCTTTTGTCCCAACTGAAACAAAAGCCGGATGATTATATTAATGTCACGATTGAACTTGATGATATGGATATAACATCTGCAGAGACTAAGGCAACATATGATGAGATAAAGGAGTATGTGTTTGAACATAATGCCGGCATGAAGGTTTCCAATCTGTATATTTCACAGGTAAAGAGAAAATGTGGAATTGAGGTTGGGAAGAATTATAATTTACCTAAAAATGAAGATAGTAGGCAACCACAGTGCCCGGAGGATAAAGAGAGAGCAATTGTGGAGGCATTGAAGCATTTTAAGATGATTCAGCAGAAATAAAATGAGTTTGTTCAATCGGAATTTGTGGAGAGATTTCTTGAACTTTCCTTATTTTACGGGCTTTCCAGCCCCTTAAATAGTGAAATGATATGTATTTTCCCTTATTTTTGACCTTATGCGGAATCAGCAAGGGAAATAAGGGAATTTTTTATTTAGTCGTTGTCTGCCACTTTATCAAGAAGTCTGGCGGAGTTCCGCTTTGCCTTTCTTGTAGAGTGGGCGTAGACATTCATTGTGGTACTGACATCAGAGTGCCCTAACAGTTCCTGCACATCTTTTGGGGCAGCTCCGTTTGAGAGGAGGTTGCTTGTGTAGGTGTGTCGCAACTGGTGGAAATGGAAATTCTCAAATCCGTCCAGCCTTTTTGCAACTGATCGGCAGGCAATGCTGAGTGTGCTTGGCAGTTCCAGACATCCGTCCGGTCTCAGGCAGACAAAGGAGATTTCCTTGTAATCTACCGGGATTTCTTCGGTTCCGTCCAGATGATAATATTCATAATACACTCTGTTTTTGTCCTGTGCTTCCTTGTAGAAATTGCGGTGGTAAAGTTCACCATACTGCATCCGGCTTTTAAGCTGTTTTTTTCTGGCGGTTTTCAGTATTTCAGTCAGAGTATCGCCAAAATCAACAATCCTTACTTTCTTTCGCTTGGTCGGTCCGATGATGTTTTTATGTTTTGTGCCATCATAGCGGATACTTCTTTTAATGGTCAGGCATTGTTCTTCAAGATTGATGTCCTGCCATGTCAATCCGCAAACTTCACCGATACGAAGTCCCGCATAGTATGCGATCTGGATTGGCAGGATTGCAGGTGGATTCTTTACTTTGAGGTATTCTATCAGTCTCTCATAATCTTCATGGGAAATAGGCTGTATGCCTTCTTCTACCTCATCATCTGAGAATAAATCCACATCCTCTGCCTGTTTTTTCAGCTTAATATACTGCATAGGATTAAAAGTAATCAACTGTTTTGGAAATACTGCAAACCGGAAAGCCTGTTGTAATACTGCTGAAAAGGAATGGATGTAATCTTTACTGTATCCTTTTCTCACTTTTCCATCTGGAAATTCCCCACCGAATGTAAGCAGATCGAGAAATGCCTGTAAATGTTCAGCAGTAACGGTTTTTAATTTGCGTTCTGCAATCGGATGTTTCTTGATACAACGGATTGCACCAAGATAATTTTCCACTGTACCATTGCTGAGTGTTCCGACTTTCAGTTCTTCTTCCGCCCACATATCAAGAAGTTCTCCTACAGTAAGATTATCTGTCTTTGCGACAAATTTCTTGCTTTCGTAATCATCCATTGCCTGACGGAGCAGTTTTTCCGTTTCACTTTTACTTTCTGTTCCAGCGTATTCTTTCTGAACCAGATTGCCGCTTGCATCTTCTACATAGAAGCGGTAGTACCATTTCTTTCCTTTTTTTCTTACAGATCCTTTTGCCATAATCGTGTGTCTCCTTTCGATATCAGACAATCGGAACTGATGAAATGCTTCTTGCGTGTAAGTATATCATAACTCCGGTTGTCGTTCTATACCGAATCGGAATCCTCATACAAAACTTCTGATAAAAGATTTTCAAGCCTTTGTTCTGCCATTTCCGGTTTCTTGGAATAAAGCCTTACGATATCTGCCATGTCGTTAAAGGCATTAACAGTGTGGGTGATCTCCCGGAGAAACATAATCTCGTTATATTCATCATTCGATTCAAACCCCATTACTTTTGCAATATCAGCTTCATTCGTGTTGCCCTTGTAATTCTTGCAGGCAAACTGGAATGATTCCAGAA
>ENA-OPTB01001424-OPTB01001424.1-human-gut-metagenome-genome-assembly--contig:-NODE-1424-length-18468-cov-3.019280_pt1 | contig 18468 bp, 16 predicted proteins | sample MGYA00241810_ERZ501911 | MGnify/ENA primary metagenome ERZ501911 (study PRJEB25962, sample SAMEA2042304) | human gut metagenome | biome: human gut; feature: human-associated habitat; material: faeces... | reverse complement strand
CTCCATATCTGTGATTCTGCCGCCTGCGTCACGAATGCGATGGCGCACCAAATAGCCGCATTGTTCCAGCTCTTTGAGCTGGGCAGTAATCCCATCTACGCCGTCCTTGCATATCTTCGCAAGCCCTCGTGTGGTGTAGTCCCAGTTATTGGGGAGCGAAAGCATGGTAGAAAGAAGCCCCCGTGCCTTGTTGGAAAGGTTGGGATCTCGCAAGTGATAGTTCGCCATGGTGGTGTAGTTCTTGTTTTTCTCAACTCGGCAGACAGCCATAGGCATCACCTCCAATCCGCCGTAGATTTGAGCTTTCACGAAACCTCCTTATCTTTGGATATGATAGCTCTTTGTAAAACTCTAAAAGCCCAGTGTTTTCAAGGGCTTCAGAGCACACAAACTGTAGTTTTTCCTCCACTTTTATGGTATAATTTGGGTAGCAAAACCCCAAATTTAAGCGGAGGGCGGTCTATGCGTAGTAATTATCGGCAAATGTCATTGCCAGAGATTTTCGATGGCGTGACCAAAGCCATCGAGGATAGAAAGCCGGAACTCGTCGGCCTGTTGGAAAAGCATTTAGACTTCGATGCGCTGATTCCGGTCAGCTTTGACAGAGCCTTTTATAAGCAGTATGGGAGGGGCAACATCTATCACCTCGACAGCCTTCTAAAGGCACTGCTTTTACAAAAGCTACTCGGTTTCACCTCGGACGTTCAGCTTCTGACGGTACTGAAATGCAGTAGCGAGTTGCGGAATTACTGCGGTTTTACCAAGGTTCCAGACCCCTCTCAGATAACCCGTTTCAAGAAAAAATACTGCGAGCACATCCAGGAGATGTTCGAGCATCTGGTGGATGTCACCGACCCGATATGCCGCCGTATCAGCGAAAAGAAGGCGGATTATCTCATCTACGACACCACTGGTATTGAACCGTATGTTGCAGAAAACAACCCAAAGTTCATGAATAACAAGCTGCGTCAGGCAAAGAGAATGGTCAAGGACAAACCGGACTTCAACCCTTACCTTGGTGTGTATAGTTTGCTCCCTGAAGTTTCTGAAACGAACGTCGACGCAAAACAGCAGTACATCAACGGACACTACTGCTACGCAATGAAAGCTGGCATACTCACGAACGGTCTTGGTATTGTGAGAGGCATTTCATTCTTCGATGGCAATTTCAGGGAAGCTCACCCTGAAATTGTCACGAAGAAGACCGAAAATCCTGATTCTGACAAGGAAATAGCCGATTCAAAGTCACTCCAGCCAGTCCTCAAGGATTTCTTTGAACGCCACCCAAATCTGTCCTTTAGAACATTTATTGGTGACGCAGCCTTTGATAAATACGACACCTATACCACGCTGTGGAAGGATTTGGGGTTCACTCGTGTCTGAGTTCCAATGAACACTCGCAACAGCGGCACAGGCGAAAACGCCATGTTTGATGCCAGTGGTACACCGATTTGCCCTGTGGACAAAACCCCGTTTATCTTTGCAGGAATGACTGGCGGGAAGAATCGATCTCAGCGATTCAAGTGGGTTTGCCCAAAATCAGTACCGATGGGGACAACCCGCATCTGCCACTGTGATACGCCTTGCACAGACTCCAAATACGGAAGATGCGTTTACACTTACCCAAATAAGGACTTTAGACTATACCCCGGCATTCCACGCAATACTGAGCATTGGGACAATTTATACCGCCATAGGGTAGTCATTGAGCGAACCATAAATCTGTTCAAGGATGCCTTCACGCTTGATGAGAGGAAAACCTACAATACTAAGACTTTGAAAGCTGACCTTTATCTTGCGGGAATCGTCCAATTGGCAGGTGTTCTTTTGGCTGATGCTCTCAACAAGCCACACCTGCTCAAAAGCGTTCGGAAGATGATTGCTGCATAATTCGTATCGGACTCACGATAAATTTTCGCAGGGCTGGCTTTGTCGGCCCCGGTTGTGTTGTGCTTTTCCACATCTTTCTGCCCATACGATGAACCGGACGGATGCGATGCGTTTTAGGCCCGACTTTTACAACCGCCTATTTGGATATGAAAAAAGCCGAACAAGAAATTGTGATTCCTGTTCGGCTCGTTTCCGATATTCAGTTTTCATCGCTGCTGGTCTCGCTGTCTCTTTTTCATCCAGTTTTCAAGCAGCTTGATGATGGTTTCCTCCATCCTCTGCGGCGTGTAGGAACGGGGGAAGTATTTGCGGATTCTATCCATCGGGAGCTTCAAGTCCCAATTTCCCGGTTTCTTCTGCTCCATCATAATGCCGAGCATGGCGTCATCATTTAGCTTGCCCTCTTGTGAGAGCCGCTTCATTCGCTGCGCCTGGGAGAAGGACGGCGTTGCCTGCTCGCTGTCGATAGTCTCAATGAGTAGCTTCTGCTCATCCGGTTTGAGATAGGAAATCTCTACCGCAGGTGTCATCCCGATTTTGCCCTCATCGACCATCTGCATAAGCTGCGGTTCCAATTCATTGAGACGAATAAACCGTCGAATCTGGTCTTTGCTTGTGCCTGCCTCCTCTGCAACTTTTTCGACGGACAACTTCTGTGCAACCTGCGTAGAAGTTAAATCGTGCCGTGCGCCTTGCCGCTTTATGGCTTCCAGCTTCATTTTGTAAGCCTTGGCTTTTTCACTCGGCAGGATGTTTTCTCTCTGCAAATTGCTGTCCACCATAATTATCACGGCGGCGTTTCGGTCCAGGTCTCGGACGATGACCGGCATGGTCTTGATACCTGCAATTTCACAGGCGTGTTTTCGTCGATGTCCTGCGATCAGCTCATATCCACCTTCTTCACGGGGACGGGCAATCGCAGGAACGAGAATGCCGTACTCACGGATGCTTTCAACAGTCTGCTCCATTGCTTCATCGTCCCGTACTCCGAAGGGATGATCTGGAAATGGGTGAAGCTCGTCCAATGGGATTTCTTTGATTGTTTCTGTCATAGATACCTCCAGCTTTGAGGTAAAGGAAAAGGCGTCCGTTGTCCAAACTGACAGCGAACACCTTAGCCCATACCATATTCAGTTTTCCTCCTTTTTGTAGTAGCATTTTGCGTTTTGCCCCAAAAATGCTCGATTTAAGCGAAAAAAATAGGACTAAAGCGCCGCCCGTATGTCGGGTTTTGCTTTAGTCCTATTATAACAGTGGCATCCACATAATATTTTGTATCCGTTAAACCCATTTCTTTTGCTTTTTGTGATAACAACTTCTTTTGATTGCCTATGGAGTTACTCTCGCTTTCCGTTCCGTCATCACGGGACAAACGACAATAAAGAGCTGTTATCCCTATTTGATTTTTGTTTTTCGACTGCATTTAATCCTCCTTTCCGACAGTCGAACAATCATATTCATCTGTCATTTTATCATTGATGCTATCAACAGACAATTCTGCGAAATCGCCCGTGAGATATTTTTTCAATCTGTTATTCAAATGATTGCTGTCGCTATATTTTTTAATGTTAAAATCCTCAAATTTACCGCAAACGATATATCTTACTCCATTTATCATATATTCGCCTGTACCCAAGTCGAAATTTGTTATTTGCTTTTTCATATCATCTCTCCCTCTCACGCTGTCGGATTAAATATTTTCTGTAATGCTCGCAAGCTTTAATTATGAAATCTTCGGTCTTTTGTTTATCCAAACCTTTTGGCAAGACATCACGCAGCTTGTCGGCAGGTATTCGCACTTGCTCTTTTTGATTTGGCTTTTCTTCATTGAGAACGGCGAAAACCGTATCGACGAAAAAGTTGCCGTCTTTACTGAATTTTCTTAATCGCTGTGCCTGCGATAATGACGGTGTTGCGTCGGTAAATTCTATTTGTTCAAGTAATATTTGTTGTTCATATTCCGACAGATATGAAAGTTCAACCGCAGGAGTAAAGGCTATCCTTTCCTCGTCAACAAGTTTAAGTAATTCGGGTATTAAGTATGTTAAGCGGATATATCGCTGAACATTTCTGCCGCTTTCGGTATCGGATATGTTATCTCTTGACTTGTGGACAACTTGTCCATAAGTTTTACCTTGATGTTTCAAAGCCTCTGATTTCATTTTGTATGCAAAAGCTTTTTCGCTCGGTAAAATATGTTCACGGTGTATGTTTGAATCCACCATTTGCACAATCGCCTCGTCTTTTGTGAGTTCTTCGATTATTGTGGGTACGCTTGTTATCCCGAGTTCCTTGCAGGATTCAACTCGTCTGTGTCCGCTGATAATTTCATATTTACCTGCCGGAAAAGAACGAACGATTATCGGTTCAAGCAATCCGTTTTCTTTTATGCTTTCTGTTAATTCTTGTTGCTCAATTCCGCTTCTTTTCTTAAACGGATGATTTTCAAAAGGAACAAGCAAATCTATACTTATGTTTTTTATCATTTTAACCTCCATATATATTCTTTTCTCGGCCGGTAACAGTCTTAATCTTCTAAGTCTTATTACCTTCCGTTATTCGGAAATCAAGAAAACCGAAAATCAGAATTGTTTCAGATAGATAATGCTCGGCTTCCCCTGACCTTGTCTTTTGCGAATAATCAAATCTGCGACTTCAAGTTCGAAGAATAACTTGCATATCTTTTCGTGACCGAAATGCAGTTTTTCCTGAGCGGATTTTATTGTGAAATATTGATATACTCTGCCTTGATTATCTATCCGGCCGTTTTTGACGGACAGATACATTCGGTCAAGTAAAAGTCCGTACAGCATTTTTGCATCGGTTGAAACCGATTTGTACTTTTCTTCAAATAACGCTTTAGGTACTTTGTAGAATGCAAAGTTTTTGGCATCCGATGTTTTGAAATATCTGTTCACTGTGTTACCTCCGTTTCTGTATTGATTTGGTGCCGAAATCGGTAATTTTTTCTTTTATATCAACATTTTATTGAAAACAAGTATCGCTATATTAAATTAACCGCTGTCATCATATTCACGGCGATTTTTAATGCTTTTTGTACCTCTTTTGGATTTGTACTTCGGGCAGAAAACAACGATTGCCTTGTGACTTTGCTTGCATTTGTTTTTACATTTTCGGCAAAGACTGTTGTATGTTCTTCTGCCTGTTTCGGGATTTATGAAAAAATCCCATTCTTGTTTCGCTTTCTTTGATAATCTCGACATTGTAAAAACTCCCTTCACTTGTTTGAACCGGGAGAGGCATTTTGCACCCCCTATTTGCAAATAAATTTTTGCCTCTCACTTGGTAGGCAACGAAAACGGTCAAAAATTAACCCTCTGACAAATATTTTTTTATTACCCCTTCACTTGTTAGAACCGGGAACGCTTTTTTGGGGGGCTTTCCGGAAAATTCATAAACATTTAACATTTGCCCCTCTACTCATTTGGACAAAGGGTGCCGAAATGCACACCCAAAATTGACAGTTTAATAAAAATTATTTGGGAAAATTTTTTATACCCTCTACTTGTTTGAACCGTGAGCCACAAAAGTCAGGGTATTTCGGCGAAAAATTTGCAAAAAAATAAAGTCCCTCGTTTATTGAAAGTTCAAAAAACGAAGGACTGGGTATGTAAAAATATTAAATTGTAATTGCAATGCACAAATTTAGCGAGCAGACCGTTTGTATATCCAAACGGTAATTTTGCTATTTAGGGACTCCCTAAGACCCGTTGAAAACAGTTTATTATTACAGAAAAATACCTTCGGGTTGTTTCGTATATCGGAAATTGAATAAATATTTAGGGCTGTAAATACAAAAAATTGGCGTTCGCAAACTTATTGAGTTGAATATTTCTGCTCCGAATGTTATAATTGATTCAAACAGGCAAGGAGGTCAATTATGAAAGTCAGCTATGACAAATTATGGAAAATATTGATTGATAAAAAAATGAAAAAATACCAATTAAGAGAACAAGCTCACATAAGCAGCAATTCTGTTGCAAAGTTAAGTAAGGGAGAATTTGTCAGTATGGAAGTCCTGCTTAAAATATGCGAAACCCTTGATTGTGATATAGGCGATGTATGCGAATTTTATAAGGATGACGGAGAAACCGAAAATGCATAAAACAAAAGAACAAATATCATACAATATGCAACAGGTTAAATCCAAAGACACAAAGATAGAAGTTATGCTCAGAAAAGAACTTTGGTCAAGAGGTTTGCGTTATCAAAAGAACAGTAAAAAAGTATTCGGAAAACCCGATATTGTTTTTATCGGCAAAAAGGTTGCCGTGTTTTGTGACAGTGAATTTTGGCACGGTTATGATTGGGATAATAAGAAAAAGGAATTCAAATCACATCAAGAGTTTTGGATTCCTAAAATTGAAAAAAACATTGCTCGAGATAATTTGGTAAATGAAACACTTGAAAATTCGGGTTGGACAGTACTTAGATTTTGGGGCAATGATATAAAAAAGAATTTACAGGCGTGTGCCGATGAAATTGAGAGGACGGTAAAAAATAAAAATGACTAAATATAAATCTATTGATTTGTTTGCGGGAATCGGTGGCATTCGTCTTGGATTTGAACGAGCCTTCGGGGATGAAATTAACACGGTTTTTGTAAGTGAGTGGGATGAATATGCACAGAAAACATACAAGGCAAATTTCAAAGATGATTTTGAAATTGCGGGAGATATAACCAAGATAAACGAAACCGATATTCCGCAATTTGATATATGTCTTGCGGGGTTTCCTTGCCAAGCATTCAGTCTTGCGGGAAAAAGACAAGGGTTTGATGATAATTATAAAGGTCTTTGCCGAGGCACTTTGTTTCTTGATGTTGCGAGAATTTGCGAAGCAGACAAACCAAAGGTTATTTTTTGTGAGAATGTCAAGGGATTAAAGATTCACGACAGAGGAAGAACATTTGAAATAATAAAAAAAACTTTTGAAGATTTGGGTTATAAAGTTTTCAGCGATGTACTTAACAGTAAAGATTTTGGAGTCCCCCAGAACAGAGAAAGAATATATATTGTGGCTTTCAGAAATGATATTGCACCCGAAAAATTTGAATTTCCAAAGGCGACGGATGATACAAAAAGGCTGAAAGATATTATAGAAGAAAAGCCTGTACCGGCTAAATATTATTTAAGTGATGTCTATGTTGAAACCCTCAGAAGACACAAAGCTCGTCACGAGGCTAAAGGTAACGGATTCGGATACGAAATTCGTGAATGGGACGGCATTGCCGGTGCTATTGTATGCGGTGGAATGGGCAGAGAACGCAATCTGCTGATTGATAAACGTCAGAAAGATTTAACACCGACAACACACATTAAAGGCGAAGTCAATAAGGAAGGTATCAGAAAAATGACACCGAGAGAATGGGCTCGTTTACAGGGATTCCCCGATACTTTCAATCTGCCTCTTGCAGATGTCCATCTTTATAAACAATTCGGAAACAGCGTAACTGTAAATGTTATTGAAGCTATTGCAAAACAAATTAAGGAGGTACTCGACAATGCCTAAACTTTCGGGAAATAAAGGCGAATGGAGCGAAATATATGCATTCCTCCGTTTACTTGAAATAAAGAAATTATATGCGGCAGATTCACAGCTTAATAAAAAAGACGATATGTTTTACAATATCATAAACATTATCCGTACCGAGCCTGTGGGAAAACTTGAATTCAGAATAAACAGAACGGAAGATACAATAACTGTTTTTAATACCTCCGACAGCACGGAATTATTAACGCTTCCTTGTTCCGAATTCAAAAATGCGGCAGACAGACTGTACTGCGAAATAATTGAAACAAACGCTTCTGCATTTGCTTTGCCGGATACAGAAGAATTTCTTGATACATTGAACATCGGTGTACTTAAAGCAAAGTCCACCGACAAAGCCGATATTCGGATAAAAATTCACGATATAAATACGGGTTACGAAACAGTTCAAGGCTTCAGTATAAAATCAAGACTCGGCAGTCCGTCCACTCTTGTTAATGCCGGCAAAACAACCAACTTTGTTTTTGAAGTGACAGGCAATATTGATGATGCGGTTGTGCAAGAATTTAATACCTGTTCAAAGAAATTCAAGGATAGATTTGAAGTACTTGACCGTAACGGTTGTGATATAAGTTACGATTCAATGGAAAATGATGTTTTTGAGAGCAATTTACAACTCATAGACGGCGATTTGCCGAAGATTTGCGGTTATATGCTTAAAGAATATTATTCGTCGGGAGTCAACACAGTAGCAAATTCACTTGAATCTTTAAATGTACATAATCCAATCGGATATGATTTATCAAAAGGTCATCCGTTTTATGAATATAAGTTCAAAAAGTTTCTTGCAGAATGTGCGCTCGGTATGCTTCCGTCAAAAGTTTGGGACGGTACGGCAGACGCAACAGGCGGATATATTATAGTCAGAGAAGATGGTGAGGTTTTGTGTTATCATCTGTTTAACAGAAACGAATTTGAAACCTATCTGATAAATAACACTAAATTTGAAACAGCAAGTACATCCCGTCACGAATTCGGAAGTATATACAAAGATAACGGAAAATATTATATCAAGCTGAATTTGCAGGTTAGATTTATAAAATGAGGTATATATATGTTAAAGAAACTTGGAATAGTAAAGACAAAGAATAAAGGGTATAAAGTATTTATGGAACATATCGCTCCGGATTTTTTAGATAATACTATGATTCCCAGCGAGTATGTTAAGTTTTGTTGGAAAAAATACGAAACATCAGGTGTGTCCAGAACAAATTCTTTAAACGGTACAATTTTTGAATTAATTATAGCAACATTGTTTGTCAAAGAAGGGTTGGTACCCCTGCATTTACAAGCGCAAGTTGCATTTGTGCCTAATGTAAATTTTGATGCAATTTTGTATACAAACGAAACAGGACCGATTGGTCTTAGTTTAAAAACAAGTTTGAGAGAAAGATATAAACAAGCTGACTTAGAGGCTATTGCGTTGAAATATGTACACAGAAAAGCTGAGAACTATCTGTTAACTATGGATGCAACAGAAGCCGGTATGGTTTCAAATAAAATAAAAAACGGGGATGTGCTGGGACTTAATCAAGCAATACTTACAACATCCGATGAATTTAACAATTTTATTGATGAATTAAAGAAGAAAAAGTTTGTTTCTCCAGGTTCAGTTGAAATAATTAAAGCCTCAAGAACGATTACAAGTGATGACATCGCAGCAGCTTGCAAAAAATAATTATGGTTATTTGCAGTTTATTCGCAGGTATCGGCGGAATTGATTTGGCTTTTAAGCAATCGGGTTTTGAAGTGGTATGGGCAAATGAATTTGACAAAGATGCTTGTAAAACTTACAGACATAATTTCCCTGATACCTTGTTATCCGAATGTGATATAAGAAAAGTTAACACAGATGATATACCGGATTTTGATATTCTCGCCGCAGGATTTCCGTGTCAATCGTTCTCGGTATGCGGTAACAAAAAAGGTTTCGCCGATGAAAGAGGTAATCTTTTCTTTGAAATAATGAGAATAGCAGACGCTAAAAAGCCTAAAATTATTTTCCTTGAAAATGTCGCTAATCTTACCGAACACGATAACGGCAAAACCTTTAACCGCATACACAATGAGCTTTCCGATAGGGATTATTATATACGATATCTCATTGCGGATGCTTGCAACTACGGAATACCGCAACACAGAACGAGAACATATATCGTCGCTTTTAAGGATTTTGATATGTGTAATAAATTTCAATTTCCGAAAGAGCAACCGCTCAAAAAGCACATATTTGATATTATCGACCGAAGCGTAAAAGCAGATGACAGCTTTTATCTTAATGAGAATTCTGTACAGTATCAAAAGATGAACGCCGCTATAACGGACGAAAATCAAATATATAGATTTTCTGATTACGGTATTCAAAAAAGCAAAGACGGTATTTCTTTTACGCTTAAAGCCAATATGGGGACTTGGTATAATCGTGTGCCGATTATAAAAGACAACTTTGGAATCAGAACGATTACACCGCAAGAATGTCTTGCCTTGCAGGGATTTCCTAAATCGTTTGATTTTCCCGATATTCCGATAAAAAGTATGTATAAACAATGTGGAAATACAGTGGCTGTGCCTGTTGTAAAACAGATTATAAATAACATTAAAATAAGATAGTCTATTCTAAATTTAGTGAGGTGGTAAACAATTATGATTAATCAGTCTAATGAAAACATTGAAAAACATATTAAGACTCATACGGAGAGATCCGATGATGATAGAGCGGCTGTCTCGGTTTTGGAAACATTCCTTCGTTCAAATGGAAGAATAAATCCATCATTTTCCACGAATGACAAATGGCCTAATCACGACGGTACTTTTGAATTTGTTCCAAGCCCTGATATTTCTCGTCGGCCAAAGCAGGCCTTTTATGTTCAAATCAAAGGAACGCGCAATTACAGTGAAAACGATGGTATTGTAAAGTACTCTTTGAAGGATCTTGCCTTTCCCGCTTTTATATGCAATAAGGTATCGTTTGATCCGGGAATTCTATTCGTAGTACTTAATCCAGCCGATAGAGGCAATGAGAGAGTTTTTTGGAAGTATATGTCCGTTGACTTTCTGAATTCGATAGATTTCACAAAAGACAGTACAACAATTAATTTTCGAGCAGCAGAAGAAGTTCTGAATAATGATGACAGTATTCTAACCTTTTGTGAACGATTAGAAGAAATTGTTAAGCACCATTCTTTTGTGAACCAATTGGAACGAAATACTTACTCTGAAGAAGAGGTAAAGCGTATCATTCAGGCTTGCGATGATGAGGTTACGGATAGTATTGAACGATTAGATGTCCTCAATAAAAACAGGGATAATGTGTCTAAACGAATCTTGACAAGATTGAATGACTTATGTGTTTCAGCTCTTTTACTAAATGCCATACGCGATGGGTATCAACACCCAAGCATTGCATTTGCTTGGGAGCACTCCTTCTTGAGTATCGAAACCAAGTATTTAGGGAATTTCTATCGAGGTCTGCAATATATCGGGCGACGAATTCCCGATGATGGTCAGTCAGAAAGACTAATGCTGAAATATTATAACTTTATGTGGCAAATACGAAAATCTCTTCAGGAAAGTTATAGTATCACAGTACTAAGAAATTTAGAAAAGTTTCTTGAATATACCGGATCAGATGAACTGGATAAACAGTACTATAAGCTTGTAGCGGATGCATTTGGCACCGTAAATTATGGATCAACGAATCGTAGCGCTACAAGATTTTATGTTCAAAAAAAGACGCCGTTCTATATTGGAACAGAGCGATATTTCGAAGTGACACTGCAACAAGCCGGTATTTATGCATCAAAGTATAACCGTATTACAGCGTATACGCAGCAAAATATTTCTACCAGCTATTCCATACAAATTGAGTATGCACCCGCAACAATTAGCTTATGGGGAATTGATACAGAGATCAAGATTATTACAGCGTGGAAAGTCTCTATAGATCCCAGATGCTTAAATAAACTGGGGCGGATATTAAAAATGCCGCTCAAACTTTCGACTAACTATGGGGAATATGATACGCTAATGCAATTTCTTACAGGAACCGGTATGAACTTTCTGGAAATGATTGACCTTCGTGAAGTGAAGTTTTCTGGTGTTCTTGAGGCAGTTTATCAACATTCTAAAACCAGCTATTTTAAGGATGTATTGCAAAAGTTGAGAGAAAACTATACTGCCGGCTCTAATCTATTCGGTAAGTATACTGTTCGCTATTTGTTGCTAAACCTGCGAGAAGAGTTGCTGGAGCGTGTTATGCCTTCACAATTTAGTCCACAATGGAAGTGTGATGATTTATTTTTGTCGCGCAAATGCCTTCCATTCGAGCGTAATCCGCTAGTATCTGATTTGGTCGGCAGTAAAACAAGCACTACTAATCAAGCTAAATATTTGGCAAGTGTTGTAGAAAGAGAAAAGACAGAAGCAGCTATTCCATACTGGACCATTATAAAACAAATTCAAGAAACCGGAGAAATATACTGTGCTATCAATTCAAAACTAACTAAATCTTCCATTCAAAAATATAACGACCAGTTAGACTCTTGGGAAAAAGGTAAGGGTTATGGAATTACTGTAAAAGAAGATGTGGCGTACATTGATTCTTATGAGGAGTCAACTCTCTTTATCCTGAAGAAGCTTTTGGAGATGTCGCATATACCAAATAAAGGGCAAAAAGAGTTCAACGAAAGATATCTAAGACAAAGTGAGATAGTGTTCTCGGATTTAAAGAAAGAAGCGGCACTTAAGTATGCGTTTGTGAACTCTAGATTGCTTCTTATTTATGGAGCTGCTGGTACTGGAAAGACAACGCTTATCAATATGATCTCAACAATGATGGCAGGCCGGCGAAAACTTTTTCTCACCAAAACGCATACGGCGTTACAGAACTTGCAGAGAAGAATCGAAAATCCGGGCGCAGATGCAAGCTTTGTGAGCATAGACAGTTTTACGAAGCGAGTTAATCTACCAGATTATGACATTATTTTTGTGGATGAATGTAGCACGATTGACAACAGGGTTATGAAAGTATTCCTTGAGAAAATGCGTCCTGATACATTTTTGGTACTCGCTGGAGATATCTATCAAATTGAATCCATCGAATTTGGTAATTGGTTTTCATATGCCAAGGATCTCATTAAATCTCAAGGTGCAAATGTTGAACTCACAAGCACTTGGAGAACTAAAGATCCAGATCTCATTGAACTATGGAAAGAAGTTCGTAGCAAGGGACCGCTGATTACAGAAAAACTTGTGATTGATGGCCCGTTTTCTGAGAATATCGGAGAAAACATATTCAATCGAGAGATAAAAGATGAGGTGATTCTTTGCTTGAATTATGACGGAAAATTTGGCCTAAATAATATGAATAACTATTTTCAAAATGCTAACACAGAAAAAGCTGTTATTTGGAGGGATTGGAAATATAAAGCCGGAGATCCTATATTATTCAATGATACGAGTAGATTTTCCCTGCTTTACAATAACCTGAAAGGACGAATCATTCATATAGATAAATTAAAAGAAAAAATTGTATTTACAGTAGACGTTGCTACTCCGTTAACTGAAAAAGACTGCCAACTCGATGGACTTGAGTTTGTTGATACAATCGAGGACGGAACACGTATTCGATTTGATGTGCTTGCGTTTGATGAGGAAATGACAGAAGAAGATCGTGAAAAGACTATAGTGCCGTTTCAACTAGCTTATGCAGTTTCAATTCATAAAGCACAAGGCTTAGAATACGAATCGGTTAAAGTCGTTATTCCGAGCAGCAATGCAGAGAAAATTACACACGGCATTTTCTATACTGCAATCACTCGTGCAAAAGAAAAATTGAAAATTTATTGGAGTTCTGAAACAATGCAGGAAGTTGTAGCCAGCTTTTCAGAAGACAATTCTAGACAAAATAGTTTAGACATCATCAAAGAAAAACTTGGATACATTTAAAAAACGCTTAGGTATCAGGTCTTATGGTGTCCCTAACGAGGTGTTTGGTAGTGCGAGCTATCCAAACACACCGCTTGTTTCACAACGAAGCGAAAGCAACCGATTTGGAAAGCCTGTCCATAATTGGTCTGCTCGCTAAGATTATGCATTGCAACTTAGTAAATAAAATTTAAGGCACAGCCTACGGGTTTTCTGCGTAGGTTGTGCCTTTTTCTCATCTGTAAATTATTTGTTCATTAACGATTTCCATTGCTCGATTGCGAATATTATTCATCTTCCGCACCCATAACATTAGGTCATCCGATTTCAATTTTTCCGTAACATTTTCTTTTTCGGCAATGTCTTTTACCAACCGAGAAAAAAGATTTTGAGCCTGTTCTTCGATGTCGGCAAGATATGAATCGAGCTTACCGCTTGTCAGCAAATTGTAGTAACGCACTTTATGATTTTGCTTCAAATATCGTTTATGCCTCATTGCCCAAACACCGATATTCGTTTCTTTTTCTTCTGCCGGTAACGAAAGATTAGGCAATAAATAATCTCCAACCTGCGTATAAGTACCACCGTTATTTTCAAAAATTGTTTTCATATTAAAACCTCCTTGATTTTTAGTAAGTACATTATATGAAAAACAAAGTAAAATTGCGAATGTGCGGATTATTATTTGAATATGATGTTCGACTATCGGTAAAACTGTATTTCGCCAAATCCTATATGAACATTCGCACCAAGAAACCACCGTAATTTTGGTAGAATTACGGTGGTTTTTTGTTGTTGATTGTTGACAGGTTGCGTTGTGCTATAATGACCCTGCAAATCGAAATTTTGTAACGGTAATAATGAAAACGGAGGACTTGCAATGCGGCTGGATGGATACGGGCTATTTGTTAAAGGACGGAACGCTTTTTTTACTTTGTGGAAGAAACGATTTTGAAAAGCGCACAAGCAAAAAATATGAGTATCCACAAAAGGCCGCTGACTTTTGCGCCGGGCGTTGGCAAATCATAAATTTATCTTTATCCCATATAAGAGCCGCCACGACTTCTGTCATTATCCAACCACCAATTTGTTTGTTTTCTTCAGGTATTTTGCCGGAATGGGGGCATCTAATCTCCATGTAATATTCATCGGTCTTGAACCGTTATGTGAAACATAATTTGCAGTGCCAAGATAAGTGTACGGTGCCGTATTGCCGTAAACATCATTCCTAAATTCGCGCACAAACAAGAGAACCTTGCTGCCGTTTTTGCGATGATTGATATACCGCTGACCGACTTTACCTTCTGCATTGGTGGTACTTTGGCTTTGCCAATGGAACAGAGTTTCGTTGATGGAATAATCCTGATACATGGTTGTTGGTGAGTAGTCTTTATCTGATTTGTTCAATGTGATAAAGAACACATCAATTTCCTTGTCTGGCAACCATTTTACGCCTTCGCGAACCGTGCTTGGCTTCATAAAATCCATGGCGACAAGCAGTTGATCGCGCGTATAGGTACAATGTAGATCCAACGGACAATCAAATCCGAGGCGCACAGGCTCATCAATAAAATCAATGCGATTGTAGTTATATTTGAGCAGTGCAATTAGCTCGGAAAGCATGACAGGACTATTCAAAAGCGCCCGAAAGTTTTCGAATACTTCGTCCGCGTTCCAATCCTCAATCGCTTTTCCCCACATTGTAATATAGAACATCTGAAGCATACGCTTTTCTATATCCGAAAGTTTTGTAAGGTCGAAATGATCGATATTTTCCAAAACACGCAGCATAAACACAATCCATCGTCTTGAATCCACCAAGGCAAAACGGTTGAGTGCTTTTGACATTACCTCTTCCATCGGTTCCTCAAAATTAAGAATGATATCTGCACGTGCGCACAGACGAGAAAAGGAAGCAAATTTATAGATTGAGCGAGGATCCAACCGATAGTGATCAAGAAAATTTTCAAGGGTAAGTTTTAGGCCGGTATCTTCTTCAAAGGTTGCTATACGTGCAACAAGGCCGGCGCTGTTCCCATAAGATGCGCGAATGTTATCAAGAATATATCTTGCTGCTTTCTTTTCAAGCTGAATATAGCATCCCTTTGGAAGTGAAATAAACCCATCCTTGATTTCACGTGTTACGCCTCGTGTGGTGTTGGAAAGGAGAGCGGCAAACTTATCTTCAAAATTGTACTTTTTGTTTGCTTGCCCAATAAAATCAAGCACGGTCAAGCATTCTTTATCTTCAGATAAACGCAGACCACGGCCAAGTTGCTGTAAAAACACGGTCAAAGATTCTGTTGGACGCAAGAATAAAACCGTGTTGACTTCAGGGATGTCCACACCTTCATTGTAGATATCAACGACGAAGATAAACCGCACTTCACCTTTTACAAGTCTATTTTTTGCCGCTTTTCTTTCTTCGTCCGGCGAATGTCCGGTCAGAAACATCGACGGAATTCCGCGGGCATTAAAATAATTGGACATAAATTCTGCGTGTTCAACCGTTACGCAAAATCCAAGCCCCTTTACATTATCAATATCGGTAACATATTTGAGCAATGAAGTAACCACCAAGTCTGCGCGACGATTTGCCGTCATGCCGCTAAGTGTATAAACTCGCGAAAGCTCGCCTTTATCATAGCCTCCGGCTGCCCATTTTAAGTGATCCAGATCAACCGTATCCGTTACACCAAAATATTGAAACGGACACAGGAGCTTGCGGTCAATCGCTTCGGGCAGACGAATTTCGGCAGCAATACGATTATTGAAATACGGCAAAATACTCTTCCCGTCCATACGTTCAGGCGTTGCTGTCAAACCGAGAAGAATCTGCGGATGATAATAGGATAAAAGCTTTTGATATGTAGGCGCGGCGGCGTGGTGAAACTCGTCTACGATAATATAATCATAAAAATCTGACGTTGTTTTCTCGGTAAAGCTCTGTGAGTTGAAAGTTTGAATAGATATAAAAAGATTATCTATGCTTTCCGGTTTATAGCTGCCTACAAACATATCGCCAAAGTTTGCGTCTTTCAGCACCGCGCGAAAGGGGTACATGCTTTGTTTTAGGATTTCTTCACGATGAGCCACAAACAGAAGCCGGCAAGGCTTTTCCGGGTTTTGCTTGCGAAAACGCTTGTAGTCAAGTGCAGAAATTACCGTCTTTCCAGTACCTGTGGCGGCAACAACAAGGTTTCGATGATAGCCGCGAACCTTGCGCTCTGCTTCCAGTTTATCAAGAATTTCTTGCTGATAGGAATAGGGCGCAATATCCATCGTATAAACTTCGGTATTATTACTGTCAAAGTATTTTTCGGCCTTTAACGCACGGGACAAACGCTCCTTTTGATCCTCGTTGTAATATTCAAATTCATTGGAATTCCAATAGCTTTCAAAGGTAGCCTCGATTTTGTCAATGGTTTCCGGCAGGTCCTTCTTTGTAACCTTTACGTTCCATTCAAGACCGCTGGAGATGGCAGCGTTAGAAAGATTCGACGAACCCACATACGCCGTAGTAAAACCGGTATCCCGATAGAAGACATACGTTTTCGCATGAAGTCTGGTGCGTTTGGTGTCATAGCTCACCTTGATTTTTGTGTTAGGAAGCTTGCGAAGCTCCTCAATTGCCTTTACATCAGTCGCTCCCATATAAGAGGTTGTAATAATGCGGAGTTCTCCACCGTTTTTCGTAAAGATTGTAAGCTCATCTATAATTAAGCGCAGGCCGCTCCATTTAATGAAAGATACCAGCATATCTATGCGGTTACAGGAGATAATTTCCTTCTTGAGTTCGGTAAACATCTGCGGCTCATGGATTGCTCCTGTAAATAACGAGCTTTGTGCAATAGACGTTTCGGGGCGAATAATCGCTGCTTTTTCATTGAGAGCAAGAATGCTGTTCTTTTTGTCAAAGAGTGCGAGTAGCTGCTCGGCCTGTTCTGCGACGGTCATTTCACCAAGTTCGTTTTCTTTAGTTTCGTGAATAATCGTAGAAATAATACGGTTTGCAAGCGCTACTTGTGCGTGCACGTCACCGCCATTATCAGCAACATGATCAAGCCCTTTTTCTACAACTTCGGCAATGTATTTTGCCAGTATTTTGGACGCCTCGGCACGATCAATGGGCGCGGTAGTAGAGCGCTTGTCCGTAGAGGCAAGCTCTGTTTCTAATCCCTTATTGATAATTTGCTCATACAGCCCGTCGTGCAACATACGCTAAAATACCTGTCCCTGCAATCGTGTGCGACTTTTATAGACATGCGTGTATAAATTCTCCAGTAAGTTTGAACAGAATCACAAATCTGCTGTGGCACTATATCTTCCGAAAAAACGGAGGCAACGCAGCGAACGATCACGCACTTTGTCCGGTAAAGTTACAATAATAACAATTTTATCATCAAGGACATTATATCGCGCTTTGTTCTCCATGGCAACTATTTTAATTGTGTAATGTGAAATTTGTGTATTTAGGGCTTGTTTCTGACAGCCGCTTTTGTACGGCGGAAAACAGAAAAATTCTCCAAACCCCCTTGACGAAAAAGGGGAAATAGGTAGAATGAAACCGATTGGAAAGTTTCTTAGAGAGACAAGAGGAAGAACAGCAAATCGAAGATTACGACAAATAGCAAAGCAGAAAGCCACCGATGATCGGTGGCTTTTTGTTACAAGTCAAATCGCGCTTTGGTCTGCGCGGCGGTAGCGGCAGCAGACAAGTGGGCGTTGTCGATCTTCCTATAATTGGCAAAGGGCAGCTCGCCGGGGCGGCTGACCATTCGATGGTCGGGTTGTCCCGGAGCAGCTGCTGGTTGGAGAGGGCGATATTTCGCTTGTACGGTTTGTGCCGCAGCTGCGCCGCAAAGGAAGCCGAAACCGTTCACCCTGCACAAACCGAAAAAAATTGTGAATACCCGATTGACACGGCAGAAAAGCCGTGATACAATTCGGTCAAGAAAAAGCGTTGACCGGGAAAAGTAAGGTCCACGCGGCCCTCTTCCAGAGAGCGCGGGCAGGTGCAAGCCGCGCAGAGCGCCGGACCTGAACGAACCCCCGTGAGCTTCCCCCTGAACCCGCCTCGGG
>ENA-OPTB01001422-OPTB01001422.1-human-gut-metagenome-genome-assembly--contig:-NODE-1422-length-18501-cov-5.107123_pt1 | contig 18501 bp, 14 predicted proteins | sample MGYA00241810_ERZ501911 | MGnify/ENA primary metagenome ERZ501911 (study PRJEB25962, sample SAMEA2042304) | human gut metagenome | biome: human gut; feature: human-associated habitat; material: faeces... | reverse complement strand
TACCACCGTAATTCAAAATCAGAAAATGTGTAAAGAAACATTCGTTGATAAGTAAATTTAACAGTGACGAGAAAGCTGATAAATAAAAAATTGAATTACCAGATTATATAAATTATAAAAAAGAGAACGATCAGAAATGATCATCATCGATTCATATGAAAATGATTTTATAAAATTATAGAATTAATATAACATATGAAATGCTCAAAGAACTTACAGGAATAAGAATTACTTAATTCCTCCGATATAAAAAATAAAAAAATACAATTGAATATCATGAGACAGCCATTCAAAAAATGGCTGTCTCCTTTTTTATGTATTGCTTTTTTTCTGTTACCATTCTCCAATTTGTGAATTTTTTGTAATATTTTTTTAACATTTCTGAAAAATATCAACCGGATTTTTTGACATTGACAACGCTCTATGATACACTTAGTAAGTAAAATTATATGACTTTTGTTTTCCGTTGCTGGTACGAAAGTCAGATTTACTGAGGAAAAGTAAAATAATTAATAATAATCATATGAGGTGAGAAACGTTGGATAAATATGAATATCGCGCAAAGACAGAGCAGATGCTTGCGTATGCCGAACAGAAGTCTTACCAGAAAGCAATGTCGATTGCAGATACGATCGACTGGCGTAAAGTGAAAAACACCGCCATGCTCTCTACCGTAAGCGAAATCTATGAAAATGCGGGGGAACTTGGTAAAGCACGTGATACCTTATTTATTGCGTATGATAAAGCACCTTCCAGCAGAAAGATTGTATACCGTCTGGGAATTATTTCTCTGAAACTCGGACACTTTGATGAAGCCACTGATTGCTACGAAGAATTCGTCAAACTTTCTCCGAAGGATCCGAACCAGTACATTCTCCGGTATAAGATCTTAAAAGCACAGAAAGCGCCAGTCAAAGAACAGATTGAAGCTCTTGAAGATTTCAAGCATTCTGAGTACGTTGAGAAATGGGCATATGAACTTGCCAGACTGTACGCGGAAGCCGGTATGACTTCTGAATGTCTTGATGAATGTGATGACCTGATTCTCTGGTTCAGTGAAGGTACTTATGTATATCAGGCAATGGAACTGAAAATGAAATACAAACCGCTGACTCCACTTCAGCAGGAAAAATACGATCATCGGAATGACGCCAGCCGTAAGGATTCTGCAAGAAGAAAACCTTCTTTCCGCAAATCCAAAGAACGTCCGACACCGGATCCGCGGATTGCAGACAAAATCCGCAAAGATGTACATGTCACAGACAGTATCGATCTTCCGGATCTGCCAGAGCCGATGGCACGGACACATGCTTCCGAACCGGAAGCTGAAGCAAAGCCGAAGACTCAGATTCGTAGTACTTCCGATATTTCCACAACCATTTCCGGTGCTTCCCTTTCAGATGCCCTGAAAGCCGGCGTTGCCGTTGCAAGTGGTGCGGTTCCTCCTGAAGCAGCTACAGACGATTCACAGCTGACCGGTAAGATGAAGATTGAAGAGATTCTTGCCAACTGGGAAGCAACCCAGCGTGAAAATGCAAAGATTCTTGAAAAGAGTCAGGAAGAAGCTGAGAAAGAAAAAGCTCTGCGTGAGAAAAAGAAAGAAGAAGAGGAAGCTCTTGGAGCTACAAAGACCATCCTTTCTGATGATATCCGCAAATTGATGGAACAGCTTGAAAATGGTGAAGAACCGGAAATCACTGACGAAGATGCAGAAGAATTTGTTGATAATAAAGAAATGGAAAGTTTGGAAAATACATCAGAAGTGACTCCAGATGATGCCGAAGAAGTAGATCTGGAATCAGATGATTTTGAAGAAATCGTTGACTCAGATGAAGATGATGAATCGGATGCAGTTTATGATGAAGAAGCTGAATACGAAGATGAAGACGATTCCGAATACGATGATGATGATGAGTATGACGATGAGGACGATTCTGAATACAACGATGACAATGAGTATGACGATGAAGACGATTCTGAATACGGCGATGACGATGAGTATGACGATGAGGACGATTCCGAATACGATGATAATGAGTATGAAGACGATGACGATTCTGAATACGATGATGATGAGTATGAGAACGAAGACGATTCCGATTTTGACGACGAAGAGGATTCTGAGGATGAAGATGACTTCCAGCTTGATGATGAATTAGATGCAGATCATGAAGAGGATTTCGACTTTGAAGATGACCCGGATTTCGATATTGAGGATGAAGATTCAGACAGCAAAGAGGATGATTTTGCAGATCTTGATTCCTTTGAAGATGAAGAAGAATTGGATGACAGTGATGATTATCTCGATCTTGAATTTGACGAGGAACCGGCTCCTGCTCCTGAACAGAAGAAAGAACCTTCCAAATCAGAACCGACTCCTGATATCGATGAAGTTCTTGAAATCGAAGAACCGTCAGAAGATGAGATCACCGAACGCATGGGTAAATTCGATACCGGATTTGTTGTACAGGGACGATACGATCTGAGTGCTACAAGTGAGATCGGACTGAAACTCGGACTTACCGAAGAGCAGAAGCAGTTGTTCTCTTACTTCGTACCGATCCGTGGTGTCAGCGAACAGTTAGTTGAAATTCTCGACAATGACAAACGCTGCCGCAACCGTTACGGAACTTCCCGCACAGGTAACATCCTGATCCTTGGACGTAAAGGAAGTGGAAAGACCGTCCTTGCTGTTGATATTGTAAAAGCAATCCAGAAACAGCGCAGACTCAAACAGGGTAAGGTTGCGATCGTAACTGGTGATTCCATGAATAAGAAGGACATCGGAAGCATCATCGACAAGCTGAACGGTGGCGCACTGATCATCGAAAAGGCTTCCAAGATGAATGACAGAACCATCCGTGAACTGAACGACATGATGGATGAACAGACCGGCGAACTTCTCTTCCTTCTCGAAGATCAGAAGAAACCAATGGAAAGAATGTTTGCATCCCACCGCGAATTCAAACGGAAATTCACTTCCAGACTGGAACTTCCGGTATTCATCAACGACGAACTGGTTACATTCGGTCAGACCTATGCAAAAGAAAACGGATGAAATGGGAATCCTCGCATTATACAGCCGAATTGATATGATGCAGAGAGAAGACCATGCTGTTACCGTTGCTGAAGTAAAAGAGATCATGGATGAAGCAATTTCACATTCCCAGAAAGCAAATGTAAAACATCTTGTAAAACGGGTATTTGGAAGAAGCACAGACAATTCAGACCGTATCATTTTGAAAGAAGAAGATTTTAAAGCATAAGATTTCTACAAAGAACGCGCTTCCGGCGCGTTCTTTTGTATATGCAGAAGAAACTGACATAAGAAAAGAAAGAGTTTTTAGACACCTTAGATAAGAAGTGTATAAGTTGTCCAAAACTCTTTCTTTTTATCGCTATTTCTAGTATAATATTCCTAAATATCTTTGATAGAAGGTGAAGGGGATGGCAGTGAAAAAATCAACAGCAAAACAGACCACTACGACCAGAAAGACAACAGTAAGAAAATCAACTGTAACAAAACCGGCAGCCGCTACAACCGCTGCTAAGAAGTCTACAGCGAAAAAGTCTGTAAAAACTGTAACAAAAGATAAACCGACTGATTACAGAATCGGCGAATTAGATCAATATTTATTTGGACAGGGAACCAATTATGAAGTATATAAGAAACTGGGTGCCCATCCGACTACATACAGACGAAAAAAGGGTGTATATTTTGCGGTCTGGGCGCCGAATGCACAGTCTGTTTCTGTAATCGGTGAATTTAATGACTGGGAGGAAGAAGCAAACCCGATGGAGAAGGTTGGTCCGATCGGTGTTTATGAGGTATTTATTCCGGGGGCAAAGATCGGACAGCTGTATAAATTCTTTATCGTGGGTGCGCATGGAGAGAAGCTTTATAAGGCAGATCCCTATGCAAATGAAGCTGAACTCCGTCCGGGTACAGCCTCCAGGATCACAGATATCACAGACTATAAATGGAAGGATGCCACATGGATCAAGAACAGAGAGAAGTTTGATGAGCAGGTAGAGCCTATGGCAATCTATGAGGTTCATCCGGGTTCATGGAAGAAACATCCGCAGTCAGAGGAAAATGAAAAAGGATTTTATAATTACAGAGAATTCGCACATGCCCTGGCAGCTTATGTGAAGGAAATGGGATATACCCATGTAGAGCTTATGGGAATCGCAGAGCATCCTTTTGACGGTTCCTGGGGATATCAGGTGACCGGATATTATGCACCGACTTCCAGATATGGAACGCCGCAGGATTTCAAGTATATGGTGGATTATTTACATCAGAATAAGATTGGAGTTATCCTTGACTGGGTACCTGCACATTTTCCGAAAGATGCCCATGGTCTTGCGAACTTTGACGGAACCGCAGTGTATGAGCACGCAGATCCGAGACAGGGAGAACATCCGGACTGGGGTACCAAGATTTATAATTACGGACGCCCGGAGGTTAAGAACTTCCTGATCGCAAATGCCCTTTACTGGGTGGAGGAGTGCCACGTAGACGGACTTCGTGTGGATGCTGTTGCTTCCATGCTTTATCTTGATTATGGTAAGAAGGATGGAGAATGGATCGCAAATAAATATGGCGGAAATCAGAATCTGGAGGCTATTGAATTCTTTAAGCATCTGAATACAGTAGTTCTTGGAAGGAATCATGGAACTGTGATGATCGCTGAGGAATCTACTGCATGGCCGATGGTTACAGGGGATGCAGAGAAGGACGGACTTGGTTTTAGTCTGAAGTGGAATATGGGATGGATGAATGACTTCCTGGAATATATGAAGCTGGATCCGTATTTCCGTAAATTTAATCATAATAAGATGACTTTCTCCATGTCATATGCATACAGTGAGAGATATGTATTAGTTCTTTCTCATGATGAGGTGGTTCATCTGAAATGCTCCATGCTTGAGAAGATGCCGGGAGAATTACCGGACAAATTCAGGAATTTAAAGGCTGCCTATTCATTTATGAACTGCCATCCGGGTAAGAAGCTTCTGTTCATGGGACAGGAATTCGGACAGCTTCGTGAATGGAGTGAGGAGAGAGAACTTGACTGGTTCCTTCTGAATGAAGAGCCACACAAGGAACTTCAGAATTATGTGCATGATCTCCTGACTATTTATAAGAAATATCCGGCACTTTATGCCGGTGATAATAATCCGGAAGGATTTGAGTGGATCAATGCGGATGACGGGGACAGAAGTATTTTCAGCTTTGTGAGAAAGTCTCCTACAAAGAGAAACAATATTCTTTACATAGTTAACTTTACACCTGTTGACCGTCCGGATTACAGGGTTGGTGTTCCGAAGAAAAAACAGTACAAGCTGATCATGGACGAGAATGGACTTCTGGAGCAGCCAAAGACATTTAAGGCAGTGAAACAGGAATGTGATAACAGAGAGTTTTCCTTCGCATATCCGTTGCCGGCTTATGGGGTTGCGATTTTTACATATTAATTTTTCGGGATGATTTCGGGATATATGTAAATATCTGAGAGGATTATTGTCAGGGGTATGTTATTTATTTGACAATATTGCAGAGTAAGCATAATAATATATGAAAAATTCGTGAAATATAAATAATTGCTTTTGAAATTTATCTGCGTTATAATTATCGCGAACATAAGGAATAGAGAGAATAATGGTTTCCATGTTGAAAGGAGAATGAACATGAAAGTATCTAACATTAAAGACATCGATAAATTTTTTTCTGTAGTTGACAGCTGCGAAGGCAGAGTAGAATTAGTAACAGGCGAAGGTGACAGACTGAACCTTAAATCTAAATTATCCCAGTATGTATCTCTGGCAAACATTTTCTCAGGCGGAGAGATTCCGGAACTTGAGATCGTTGCTTATGAGAAAGACGATATTGATAAATTAATGAGCTTTATGATCAACGGTTGATCATTAGTGTATACAGGCGGGGGCATGATGGTGAATCATGCCCCTTTCTTTGATGTGAACAGGCAGGTTGTTCTGAAAGTATTGAACAACTGCAGGATATCTGTAAACCAGGGGGCACAAGTGTTTCCTGGTCAAAATGCGTTGATGGCAGACTTGAATACATTGGACATCTTATGTATAATGAGTACGTTACAGGCAAATATATAAACAGACAGATAATGATGGCAGTTCTAAAAGCTATTCTGTTTGTTCATAAAAATGGCAGAATATAAAAAATGACGGCTATATGGCAGTTATTCAGAAATATAAATTTTAACGAAGAGGAGAAATAAGATAATGGCAACTAAGATTGATATTATTTCCGGTTTCCTTGGAGCCGGTAAAACTACATTGATTAAGAAACTTCTGAAAGAGGCTTATGCAGATGAGCAGGTTGTACTGATCGAGAACGAATTTGGTGAGATTGGTATTGACGGTGGTTTCCTGAAGGAAGCGGGAATCCAGATCCGGGAAATGAATTCCGGATGTATCTGCTGTTCATTAGTGGGAGATTTCGGCACTTCTCTGAAAGAGGTTGTGGACAAATATCATCCGGACAGAATCCTGATCGAGCCATCAGGTGTTGGTAAACTCTCAGATGTTATTAAGGCAGTACAGGGTGTTCAGGGAGATGTGGATATCGTTCTGAACAGCTATACAACTGTAGTTGATGCAAAGAAGTGCAAAATGTATATGAGAAACTTTGGTGAGTTCTTTGATAATCAGGTTGAATATGCAGGTGCGATCATCATGAGCCGTACAGATATCATTGATGAGAAGAAAGCACAGCAGGCAATGGAACTTCTTCGTGGAATTAATGCGAAAGCTGCTATCATCACCACTCCGATTGAGAAACTGGACGGAAAGAAAATCCTTGAGGTTATGGAGAAACCGGTATCTCTTGAGGAAGAACTGATGTCTGAGGAAGAGGTATGCCCGGAGTGCGGACATGTACATGAACATGGAGAGCATCATCATCACGATCACGACCATGATCATGAATGTGGCTGTGGACATGATCACGAAGAACATGAACATCATCACCACGACCATGAATGTGGCTGTGGACATGATCACGAAGAACATGAACATCATCACCATGACCACGACCATGAATGCGGCTGTGGACATGATCATGAGGAACATGAGCATCATCACCACGATCACGACCATGAATGCGGTTGCGGACATGATCATCATGACCATCACCATCATCACGCAGATGAGGTATTTACAAGCTGGGGACGTGAGACGATTAAGAAATACACAAGAGAAGGTCTTGAGAAGATGCTTGAGGCTCTTTCCGCTTCTGAAGATTACGGTATTATTCTTCGTGCAAAGGGAATGCTTCCTGCAGAAGACGGAACATGGATTTATTTTGACATGGTTCCGGAGGAAACAGAAATCCGTGAAGGTGCACCGGAATATACAGGTCGTCTCTGCGTAATCGGCTCTAAACTGAAAGAAGATAAACTTGCAGAATTATTTGGGCTTGCATAATGATCATGAGGAAGCAGCGATTTATGGCAATCTTCTAAAATACTGCATCTGGATTCAGCTCATCGGAGCATGAAATCCTGTGTCATAGATGCGAGACTGAACGATTTCGGCAGATAATAACAGAATCAGAATAAAGATAAAGGAATAAATTATATGATGGATGATATCAGAGTTCCCATTTATTTGGTTACGGGATTCCTGGAAAGCGGAAAGACTACTTTCCTGGATTTTACATTGCAGCAGGAGTATTTTGCCATTGACGGCAAAACTCTGTTGATTCTTTGCGAAGAAGGCGAAGAAGAATATGATATGGATAAACTGAAACTTACAAACACAGTTGTGGAAGTGATCGAGGATGAAGAAGATCTGACACCACAGCGTCTGGCTGCCATGGATATCATCCATCAGCCGGAGCGTGTTGTGATCGAGTACAACGGAATGTGGCTTGTAAGTAAGTTTGAGCAGATGGAGCTTCCGGAAGGCTGGGGCATTGAGCAGGAGATTACCTGTGTGGATGCAACTACTTATCAGGTTTATATGGCAAACATGAAATCTCTGTTCATGGATATGATCAGAAATACAGATATGGTTGTATTTAACCGCTGTAAAGAGGGAGATCCGCTTCCTGCATACAGACGAGGGATCAAGGTCGCAAATCAGAGTGCAGAGGTTATCTTTGAAAATGAAGAGGGCGAGATGGATGACATTTTCCAGGATGAGATGCCGTTTGATATCAATGCACCGATCATTGAGATTCCACCGGAAGATTATGGTATCTGGTTTGTGGATGCCATGGATAATCCGGATAAATATGTAGACAAAATTGTCCGCTTTAAAGGACGTGTCATGAAACCACGTGGAATGGGAAGTAAATTCTTTGTTCCGGGACGTGTGGCAATGACCTGCTGCGCAGATGATACCACTTTCCTTGGATACGTGTGCAGAAGCGATTATGCACCGCATATCAAAGAGGGCAGCTGGGTAGAAGTAACAGCGAAGGTCGCATTTGAGAACCGTACAGAATATCAGGGTGAGGGCATTGTTCTTTATGCAAGTGATGTGAAAGAATGCGAGCCGCTTAAGGAAGAGATGGTATATTTTAATTAATTATCTTAGCGTGTGTTTGAAAAATGCTTTCCGCAAGACGTGCGTTACAATTTGCAGGATTGGTTTTTGAACACACTTTAGAGGATGTAAAAAAATAAATTTGACATCAGGACAGGTATGGTAATTCCGGAAAATGGTGTTAAATTAAGCAGGAGACACATATATGTATTTAGTAGTTGGCCTGGGAAATCCCGGGAAACAGTATGAAGCAACACGCCACAATATGGGATTTGATACCGTTGACCGTCTGGTAGAGGATTACAATGTCCCTCAGGGTGGTGTGAAATTTAATGCCATGTACGGTAAAACTATGATCGGCGGAGAGAAAGTGATTCTTATGAAGCCGCTTTCTTTTATGAACCTGAGTGGCGGTCCTGTTCGTGAGATGGCGAATTATTTTAAAATTGATCCGGAATCAGAGCTTATTGTTATTTATGATGATATTGATCTGGAGCCCGGGCAGCTTCGCATCCGCAAGCAGGGAAGTGCGGGTGGACATAACGGGATCAAAGATATTATCCGCCAGCTTGGCACAGAGAAATTTCTCCGTATCAAAGTAGGAGTTGGTGCAAAGCCGAAGGGGTGGGATCTGGCAGATCATGTACTTGGCAGATTTTCCACAGAAGACAGGAAACTTGTGGATGAAGCAATAGCAAAGGCGGCAAAGGCTGTGGATATCATAATCTCACAGGGTACAGATGCAGCCATGAACGAATATAACAGAAAAGTACCTGTACAGAAATAAGCAGACAGGAAACAGATGATTATTCAGCAAAAGGTATAGAAAGCGGTAACTGGAAACAGAAGCCGCTTTTATTACGTCGAAGGATCATGAGGGGTGAAGATGAAAGCATTTTTAACACCTCTGCAGGGGTTTGCAGAGTTTGAACAGATTAAAGAAAAAAGCAAAACGAATAAGGGAATCCTGCAGGTTTCGGGGTGTATGGAATCGCAGAAATCTCATCTGATGTACGGACTTTCCGGGATTGCGCCTTATCGTCTGATCCTGGCGGAGGACGAACGCCGCGCCAGAGAAATTTATGAAGATTACAGATTTTATGACAGAAAAGTGTATTCTTATCCTGCGAAAGATCTTCTGTTCTTTCAGGCAGATATCCATGGAAATCTGCTGATACGTCAGAGGATGAAGGTCATTAAGGCGTTACTGGAAGAGAAAGAACTGACAGTTGTTACAAGTATTGACGGATGTATGGATTTTCTGGAATCTCTGGAAAAGATAAAAGAACAGCTGATTCATTACGAAAGTGACAGCACCGTAGACATAGAACAGCTGAAGAACCAGCTGGTGGCTTTAGGTTACGAGCGGGTAGGACAGGTGGAAATGCCGGGGCAGTTCTCTGTGCGTGGCGGTATTGTGGATATTTACTGTCTCACTGAGGAAAATCCATGGAGAATCGAGCTTTGGGGAGATGAGATTGATTCTATCCGGAGTTTTGATCCGGAGAGTCAGCGTTCCCTGGAAAATCTGGAAGAACTTACGATCTATCCGGCGGTGGAGCATATAGGGGACAAGGATATGGTTTCCTTCCTGGATTATTTTCCGGAGGAAAGAACCATAATCTTTCTGGATGAACCAAACCGACTGACTGAGAAAGGCGGGGCTGTAGAAGAAGAGTACAGACAGAGCCGTATGCACAGAGAGGAAAAAGGCAGCCGGAATCTGCCGGAAAACTGGCTTTGTTCTTTTGAACAGCTTCAAAAAGAACTGAATAAACGCAACTGTATTTCTGTATGTGCGCTGGAACCGAAACAGGCAGGCTGGAAAGTGAGGGAGAAATTTTACCTGGAGGTAAAATCAATCAGCGCTTATAACAACAGTTTTGAACTTCTGGTAAAAGATCTTCATCAGTATAAGAAACAGGGATACAGGATCGCGTTGCTTTCCGGTTCCCGCACAAGGGCCGAGAGGCTGGCAAAGGATCTTCAGGAAGAGGGACTGGCAGCCTTTTATGGACAAGATTATGACAGGGAGATCTGTCCGGGCGAGATCATGGTGGTTTATGGCCATGCAAAGAAGGGCTTTGAATACCCGTTGATCAAGTTTGCGGTAATGACAGAATCTGACATTTTTGGACAGGAACAGAAAAAAAAGAAGAAAAAAAATTACAGTGGAAGCCGTATTCAGGATTTTGCGGAGCTTTCTATCGGCGATTTTGTTGTCCATGAAAAGCATGGTCTTGGTATTTACCGAGGAATTGAAAAAGTTGAAGTAGACAGGATCGTTAAAGATTATATTAAAATTGAATACAGAGGCGGAAGCAATCTCTATATTCCTGCTACTCAGCTTGACTGTCTGCAGAAATATTCAGGGGCAGATGCTTCAAAGGCTCCGAAGCTGAACAAACTTGGTACTCAGGAGTGGAATAAAACAAAGAGCAAGGTTCGTGGGGCAGTTAAAAATATTGCAAAAGAACTGGTAGAGCTTTATGCAGTGCGTCAGGAAAAGGAAGGATATGTCTGTGGTCCTGATACTGTATGGCAGAGAGAATTTGAAGAAATGTTTCCATATGAAGAGACAGAGGATCAGCTCAGTGCTATTGAGGATGCCAAACGTGATATGGAGAGTACCAGGATTATGGACCGGCTTATCTGCGGGGATGTGGGATACGGCAAAACAGAAGTGGCGCTGCGTGCCGCATTTAAGGAAGTACAGGAGAGCAGACAGGTAGCTTATCTTGCACCTACAACGATCCTTGCGCAGCAGATTTATAATACCTTTGTGCAGAGGATGAAGGAATTTCCGGTACGTGTGGAACTGTTGTGCAGATTCCGGACCCCGGCACAACAGAAGAAGGCAATCGAAGATCTGAAAAAAGGTCAGGTGGATGTGATCATTGGAACGCACAGAATCCTTTCCAAAGACGTACAGTTCAAAAATCTTGGCCTGTTGATCGTTGATGAGGAACAGCGGTTTGGAGTTACGCATAAGGAAAAAATCAAGCAGTTAAAGAAGGATGTGGATGTCCTTACACTGACTGCAACGCCCATTCCCCGTACTCTTCATATGAGCCTGATCGGAATCCGGGATATGAGTGTCCTGGAGGAACCTCCTATGGACAGAATGCCGATCCAGACATATGTTATGGAATATGATGAAGAGACAGTCCGAGAGGCTATCAACAGGGAATTGCGCAGAGGCGGACAGGTTTATTATGTTTATAATCGAGTGACGGATATTGCAGATGTTGCCCTGCGTATTGCGAAGCTGGTGCCGGACGCAAGGGTGGATTTTGCTCATGGCCAGATGAGTGAGAGGGAACTGGAGAATGTGATGTATTCCTTTGTAAACGGGGATATTGATGTGCTGGTTTCCACCACGATCATTGAGACAGGGCTGGATATTTCCAATGTAAATACTATGATTATCCATGATTCAGACAGATACGGGCTTTCTCAGCTTTATCAGCTTCGGGGAAGGATCGGGCGTTCCAACAGAACTGCCTATGCGTTTCTGATGTACAGAAAGAATGTGATGCTGAAGGAGACGGCTGAGAAGCGTCTGGCTGCGATCCGCGAGTATACGGATCTGGGAAGCGGATTTAAGATTGCAATGAGAGATCTGGAACTTCGAGGTGCCGGAAATCTGCTGGGTGCGCAGCAACATGGACATATGAATGCGGTTGGATATGATCTTTATTGTAAGATGCTCAATGAAGCAGTGAAAGAGGCGAAGGGTATTCATACAATGGAGGATTTCGAGACATCGGTTGATCTGAATGTTGATGCGTATATTCCTGATTCCTACATCAGTAATGAATTTCAGAAGCTGGATATTTATAAAAGAATTGCGGGGATTGAGACACAACAGGATTATGATGATATGCTGGAAGAACTTCTGGACCGTTTCGGAGAACCCGGAAAGGCAGTGCTGAATCTTCTGGCGATTGCGAAGTTAAAGGCGATTGCTCATCAGGGGTATGTAACGGAAATAAAGCAGACTGGAAAAACAGTCCGGTTTACCCTTTATGAGAAAGCAAGGCTGAATACAGAAGGCTTTCCGGCTCTTATGCAGAAATACAGAAGAGGTCTGCAGTTTAAGAATGAGCAGGAACCGAAATTTATCCTGGAACCACAGGGGAATCTGATCCTGGCATTGACGGAATTTGCAGAGGAGCTTAAGAGCATGGCGGAAAATATGTGAAATATACTACATATTTTTCGATTTGCCTTGCCCTTCGCAGGAAAAAAGTTTATACTCTAATAACAGTACATTCTGGGAAAGTGGTATGGAAGAAAGACCAGATTGATAATATGGAGGAAGAAATGAAAAAAATGGTAAAGAGAACAGCCGTTGTGACACTGGCAGGTGTGATATCAGTTGGTATGCTTTCCGGCTGTGGAAGTAAAACATTAGATGGAACAAAGACAGTGGCTACTGTTGACGGAACAGATATTCCGCTTGGAGTTGTAAGTCTTTATGCCCGCGAACAACAACAGCAGACAACAACCATGTATTTAAATTATATGGGAAGTGCAGATAATATCTGGGATCAGACAGCAGGTGATGATTCAGATGAGACTTATGGTGATCAGGCAGTGACAAGCAGTCTGGAGTCTGTTGAGAAGATGTATATTCTCAAAGAGAAGGCTGCGGATTATAACGTAGAGCTTACAGATGATGATGAAGCAGCGATCGCAGATGCAGCATCACAGTTTATGGCTGCAAACAGTGAAGAGACAATTAAGGAACTTGCGGTAACGGAAGATCAGGTAAAAACACTTCTGGAGCTTCAGACAATTCAGAAGAAGATGTATGATCCGGTTGTAGCAGAAGGAAAGATCACAGTTTCTGATGATGAAGCGAATCAGACAACCTTCACTTATGTAAGTATCTCTACAAGCGGTGATGATATAACTGATGAGGAGAAAAAGACTAAGAAAGAACAGGCTCAGGAGATTCTGGATAAGATGAAAGAGGATCCTACAGCAGACATGAGTGAGATTGCCAAAGGTGTAGATGACAGTTATTCTGCAGTACAGGGTAATTTTACAACAAAAGAGAGCGAAGACGAGGATGAAGATTCCGGCAGCGAGGCATATCCGGATGAGGTTCTGAAGGTTCTGAGAGGACTGAAGGACGGAGAAGTTGCAGACAATATTATTGAGACTGACACAGGATACTATGTAGTAAGACTTGACAAGATCAATGATGAAGATGCCACAGCTTCCAAGCGAGAATCTCTTCAGAATTCCAAAGAAAGTACCTATTTTACAGATACAACTGCTAAATGGCTGGATGAGGCAGATGTAAAGGCAGTTAAGAAAGTCATTAAGACACTTAAGATCACTGACAAACATACCTTCATGGCACCGACTCCTACCCCGGTTCCGGAAACACCGACACCTGAAGTGACAGAAGAGGCAACTCCAACACCGGAAACAGAGGAAGTTACAGAAACACCTGCAGCAGAAGATACAGATGTGACTGAGACACCTGCGGCAGAGGAAGAAGCAGCAGAAACTACTGAAACACCGGAAGCAACACCGACAGAAGCAGCTAAATAAGAAAATCCGAACTGTCAGTAGCCTGCTGATAGGAATTGAGTATTGTAAATTAAAACAGCTATGATGAAAACCTGAGTGTTTTCACATAGCTGTTTTTAAGTTTAAATAAATCCGAAATCATTCTCCTAAATATGCAAAAATAACACAGATAAATAGAGATATGATAATACGTTATTTTGTATGTTCTGCTAAATGAGATGGAAATGCTTCAAAGCATTGGCAATTCCGTTATCTTCGATATTGGTTGTCTGGTAAGTGCAGTGAGGCAGGATCAGGGGATCCGAGTTGCCCATTGCGATGCTGTTTCCGGCGAACTGCAGCATAAGAAGATCGTTCGTGCTGTCGCCGAATGCATAGGTGTCTTTGACCGGAACCCCAAGGCGGTCTGCTAGAAACCGGATTCCGGTTGCTTTGCTGAGATTTTTCTGAGTCAGTTCCCAGGCCTTGTCTTCATGTATGAAACACAGAAAATGTTCATCTGTAAATTTGCGGAAAGTTTCCATATCAGAATCAGCAGACGGAAAAGCCAGAAACTTGTCAAATGTAAAATGGTTGTATGTTTCGGGCGGGTAGAGAGCCAGATCTTCCACTATAACTTCTGCTTTCAGCTTCTGAACAGTTTCAGGAACAGCACATGAACTGCTGTCATATAAAATCTTATCCGGGCGTTCAAAAAACGCAGGAATTCTGCATTCCCGCAGTAATTCTGTTGTTTTACGGCAAAGCGGATTTGGAATAGAACTGGAAAACAAAAGCTCTTCATTCATATAAATCTGGCTGCCGCATCCGCATACATAGCCGTCGAATCCCATTTCTTTAATGATTTCCGGAATCATTGTATAGGTACGTCCGGAATTGATGAAAAGGAGATGACCATTATAGCGGGCTTCTTTTAAAGCCTGTTTCGCACTGTCCGGAACTGTCCATGGGTAAGGGGTTAACAGGGTTTTGTCAATGTCAAAAAATAAGAGTTTACGATTATTCTCCATCAGATGTCTCCTCTGTCTCAGTATCTGTATTGTCATAAAATTCGTCATCAGAAGGATTTTCATTTCCTGTATGTACGCGGATTCCGTTCAGTTCAACTTCGCCTTCCATTGGAATCACAAGGCACTTGCGTCCGTCAATTACGCGTGTTTCCACAAGATCGGCACGTTCAGGATCTACGTGGACTACAACATCCGGGGTTTTGATCTCGAATCTTTTTGTATTGGTGATGTTGGAAGCAACCAGAGAGGATTTTTCCCCGGCTGTGATCTCGTATTGTTCATCAAATGACTGTAGTTTTTCATCTTCTACGCCGCATTCTTCAAAGAGGCGTTTTACCTCAGATTTGGTCAGAACTACAGGTTCCGGCTCATCCTTCTGTGATTCGATCAGGTCGTTTAATTTCTCGTGAATGCTTAATACAGTGTCATATCTGCAGTCGTCGCCCAGAGTATCTTCAACCAGTGCGTTAAAGGAATCACGCTGTCCTCCTGCAGAAAGAGGTGCTGTACATCCAAGCAGTTCATCGATAAAAATATCCCGAAGTTCGTTTGCATTTTTACTATAATAAAGGACACCATGGATGTCAGTGCTGCGGTCGTTAAACTGCGGGAAAAGGAAAGCAACATCCGGAAGTTCCACGATCCAGTCGCGGATACGGTCCTGGATGCTGTTGGTTTCGGCATTGTAGCAAAGACCTGCCTTAGAGAGTTTTACAGGACAGATACAGCACATGATGTGCTCATAAATCTCATCAGATGCATCAAACATTTCTGCACCGTCGGAAGACTTTCCGGGGATATCATATACTCCATGGATCAGGATGATGTAGTAGTTTTCGGGATAATCATAGTTTTCAATGATCTTATCGTAGAAACTTTCTACCAGTGCATCATCGGTCAGTTTGCTTTCTCTCAGTTTCATAAGAAAATGTTGAGTTCCGCCCTCAGTTTCCTGCTCGAGAGGAAATTCCATGTTCATCAGATTTTTTCCTATTGTTCCGGAAAGGGATTTGCGGAAAATTTCAAAGTATTTGAACATTTCTTCTTCTGATAAAGAGAGAAATGCTTCTTTCAGTTCGGTTTTTTTATTCTTTTCTCCGTCAACGTAACATCCGCAGATGCGGGTGAGAGAACAGTTCTCGGGAGTGAACTGTTTCTTGATTTCAGAAATTTCTTTTTTGTTCATATAGTTTATACCTCATGTTAGTCTGTTCTTTATTATAGACTAGTTGTGATGCAGGGGCAAGGAAAATTGCCTGAAAATTATGGGAAATACAGGTGAGTTTTGGTAGATGTAGTGCTATAATATAGGAAGATATTGTTGCCTGGCTGTGTTGCTGAGAACGTGGTGGACAGTAATGTTGCTTTGACAGTGATGAAAATAAATACAGGAGGATATGAGACATGAATGAGACAATAAAAAATCTTTTGGAGCGAAGAAGTGTACGTGGTTATAAAGAAGATCTGGTGCCGGAAGAAGTGTTGAATGAAATTCTTGAAGCAGGGGAATACGCACCAAGCGGAATGGGACAACAGGGTACACTTATGGTAGTAACACAGAATCCGGAACTTGTTGCGAAGCTTTCTAAAATGAATGCGGATGTGATGGGGACTGAGAGTGATCCGTTCTATGGGGCACCGACAGTTGTTGTGGTCTTTGCAGACAGTAATATGCCTACATGTGTGGAAAATGGAAGTCTGGTTATGGGAAATCTGATGAATGCTGCTCATGCCCTTGGGGTTGATTCCTGCTGGATTCATCGTGCAAGAGAGGTGTTTGCTTCTGAAGAAGGAAAGGCATTGAAGGCAGAGTGGGGTGTGCCGGAGTCTTATGTTGGAATTGGTCATTGTGTGCTTGGTTATCGCTCCGGGGAATATCCGAAAGCGAAAGCGAGAAAAGACGGATTTGTGATCAGGGTGTGATTGTAGTGTGGCGGCAGAGTGATTCCTGAAACAGGCTGGAAGGAAAGATGTGAGAATGTTCGGGAAATCAAGTTGCCGGCACAGTAGCTGTGAGAGAGGGTTGCTGTTGAGTATATTTGATTTTAAGAGAAAGAAGTACAGAACGTTTCTGCAGGATTCTGAGACAGGTGAGGAGATTGCTGAGGAGTATGAGAAAGGCCGGGGAGTCTGGAAAAAGCATGATGTTCAGGATGGGAAGGGTTCGGAGATGAGAGAGAATCTGATAAGGAAGCATTATTGGTTTTCGGGGAGAGTGCAGGGAGTTGGATTTCGCTATCGGGCCTGTTATATTGCCAGTTCTCTGGGGGTTACCGGTTGGGTGAGAAATAACTGGGATGACCGCGTGGAGATGGAGGCGCAAGGGAGCAGGGAGCTGCTTGCGCAGATGGTGGAGATGTTGGGGAGACAGAGGTTTATTGAGATTGAGGGGATTGAGGAGAGGGTGATTCCGGTGGAGGTTGAGAGTGGGTTTTATTCCAGATGAAAGGGACGCAAGCTCAAATCATTCTCTTCGGCTCGGTTTCGGGTCTTAAGAAAAACTAAGCCCGGGAAGATCAGCTAAAAGCATTCGCAGATAACTCAAACTCGCCGCGAAGCGGCTCAGACAGTGAGTGATCTGCGAATAACGCAGATTTCCCGGGGCTAAGTTTTTCTAAAGGCCCTGCAAATGTCGCCGAAGAGAATGATTTGAGCTTGCTGGCTGTTGGCTGTGACAGAGATGGCTGAAAGAGAAGCGGGATGGTGGTTTGTTAGTTTGACGGAATAGAAAAGTTTCCTATATATAGTATGAATGGGACGGAAAAGCTGGGGTGTTGTGTATATATGGTATGTGGGTGCTGCAATATAGGAAGGATAGATGGGGAGGATGGTTGGAATTCCGGTGTCAGATAGACTGGATGGCTGCTGGGGATTTAGTGGAGCTTAGGGTGAAAATATAAAAAGTTTGTCAAATTATGAAATTAACTGTTGACATAGTGAACTTTCGGTGTTATATTAGTTGAGCTGTCGGAAATAATTGTTTCTTGAAAAGAGACAATTTAAGATGATTTCTGAAAGAAAAAAAGAAATTAAAAAAAGTGCTTGACAACTTAAAACGAATATGTTAAAGTAATCAAGTCGCTTGAACAGAGCCGACAATCACAGATCAGAAGAACAGTTCCGAAATCCGGAAGAGTTCGAAAAACTTTGAAAAAACTTGAAAAAAGTTCTTGACAAAGAAAAAGAGATGTGATAAAGTAAACAAGCTGTCGCAAGACAGACAACCTTGATAACTAAACAGTGAAACACATACGATTCTCGAAAATTCTTTACATTTTTAAGAACGGTTTGAAAAACCAAAAACAGTAAAACGAGAGATAGCTAGTTGTTATCTTGAGTGAATCAAACATTTTATCAGAGAGTTTGATCCTGGCTCAGGATGAACGCTGGCGGCGTGCTTAACACATGCAAG
>ENA-OPTB01001418-OPTB01001418.1-human-gut-metagenome-genome-assembly--contig:-NODE-1418-length-18555-cov-2.450216_pt1 | contig 18555 bp, 24 predicted proteins | sample MGYA00241810_ERZ501911 | MGnify/ENA primary metagenome ERZ501911 (study PRJEB25962, sample SAMEA2042304) | human gut metagenome | biome: human gut; feature: human-associated habitat; material: faeces... | reverse complement strand
CAGTGCGTTAATTTCTTCCTGCGATAATACTCCATCCATAGTTTATTGCTCCTCTCTGATCACCGAAGTGACCCTGACTGCATATTTATCCCCCGATGATCCGGGAAGTGCAGTAAATTTCCGAATATTTCCAACATAAATATCCAATTCATCCTCCACCTTGCGATCCAGCCGGATAATATCTCCCGGCTGCAGCATGGCAAAATCATTTACCGATATCATACTGTTTCCAAGAACAGCTTTGATCGGTATCTGTGCGCGCCGAATCAGGGTCTCAATGGATTCCGTGTAATCGGTATTGTCCTGATTCTGCAGATTTGAATACCAGTACTTCGTATTCAGCTTATCAATGACATCCTCAAGAGTCAGGTACGGAAGACAAACATTCATCAGGCCTTCCACTTCCCCGATCTTAAGGTTAATTGTCACAATCGCAATCATTTCACTCGGAGAAATAATCTGTGCATACTGGGAATTGGTTTCAATTCTCTCTAACCGGGGATGAATATCCGCCACGTTTTCCCATGGTTCCCGTAAAAGGTTGACGCACACAATCATAATCCGTTCGATAATCAAAAGTTCGATTTCCGAGAACTCACGAACCTTGTCCATAGGATCTCCTCTGCCACCGAGCATACGGTCAACAATCGCATACCCCAGATTCGATGCCATTTCCAAAATAATATTTCCCTTGAGGGGTGCAAAATTCACAATTCCCAAAAGAACCGGATTCGACAGCGCATTAGAAAATTCAGAATACGTAACCGCTTCTGAATTCACCACCTCTACCTGAACATTTTTCCGTAAATACACGGGCAGATTCGTAGATAAAAGTCTGCCATAATGTTCAAATATCATTTCCATGGTACGCAGATGTTCCTTGGAAAATTTGGAAGGACGGGCAAAATCGTACTCTTTTACCTTTTTTTCATTATTGTCTTTTATTTCATCCACATCCAGCTCACCGGTACTAAGTGCCGCCAGCAAGTTGTCTATCTCATTTTGGGATAATACGTCACCCATCAGTTTTTCACCACCTGTAAAAATCCTATTGTGCTGTCAGTTTGGAGAAGTTTACTCCGATCACATAATCTTTGCCGAATAAATTCTGCATATCTTCAAGGATCGTGTCCTTAATTGCATCTGAATTCTGGTTAAACTGCTCAAATGTATATCCACTTACCACTTTGATAATATCATTTTTGATTGTATCATCCTGATTTGTCAGGAAATCCTGTGTGTATTTCTTGTAATTGTCGCTCTTCTTGTTCAGAACAAGTGATACATTCAGTACTGCATAATGAGTCTTTCCGTCTTTTCCTTCTGCAAGGTTTGTTGTCAGGTCTTCCCCTTCGCTGACTTTATAAATTTCCTGATCATCAATGGAAATATTGCTGGTTCCGGTAGCCGCACCACTGTTTAAATCCAGATCAATTGCGGAACACACTTTTTCGATCAGTGTATTTGCTTTTTTTGTCTCCGGTAATACCGAAAACATCAAAAGTGCTGTCAAAACAAAATTTGCAAACACAAGTGCCAGAATTACGACTGAAATTAAATTCTTCTTCATTGCTTACTCCTCTTAGTTATTTTCTTTCACATTTGAATTGAATGAGTTATAAATTTTTATTTCTACGCGCCGGTTCTGCGCACGTCCCTCTGCGGTACTGTTGTCAGCAACCGGTATGTAATCTCCTCTTCCCGCAAACTTAATGTACTTGGGATTTAAGTTTTTGTTTTTTCTGAGCTGATCCGTGACAGCAAGTGCACGGTACACCGAAAGAACCTCGTTATTTTCATATTTTGCAGAATAGCGGATCGGAACATTATCGGTATGTCCTTCTACTTCTATCACATTCCTGTTATATTTTTCAAGAATCTTTCCAAGCTTGTTTACAATCGGGACTGCCTGTTTAACGAGATCAGCCTTACCGGATGCAAACAAAATGGAACCATTCAGATTCAGTTTTACATACTCTGCATTGAAATCCACATCCACCTTTCCGGACAGCTGTGAATTATCAAGTTCCTGTTGGATTTCATCTGCCATCTTTTCAGATTCCGCAAGTTGCTGCTGCTCGTACTGTTCCTGTGCAGACAGTTTGCCATCTGTCTGCTCATCGGTATTCTCTGCTTTGGAATTTGCCATCTCATTGTAGTAAGAATCCAGAAATTCCAGCTGGCGGACACCGGCAGAGATCATCTCTCCCTCTCCAATGCTTGTGCCGCCGGTCGGAAGGATGCTGATGGCGTTCTGCAGTGATGCAACAACTGCCTCTAACTTGTCAGTATCTACTGTCGACATGGAAAACAATAGTACGAAGAAGCAGAGCAAAAGATTCATCAGATCCGAGAAAGTATTCATCCATGCCGGCGCTCCTTTTGGCGGATCCTCCTGTTTCTTTTTTGCCACTACTCTTCACCTCCTCCGCCGTTTTCAAGAACACCCTCTCTTACAGTCGGTGAAAGGAATGACTTTAATTTTTCCTCAATAACGCGTGGATTTTCTCCTGCCTGAATGGACAGCAAACCTTCAATGGTGATCTGACGGTTTACCACTTCCATATCATTGTTTACGGAAAGTTTTCCGGCAATCGGGGCACATAACCAGTTTGCAATCAGGGAACCGTACAGTGTCGTAACCAGTGCTACAGACATCTGTGGTCCGATCGCAGACGGATCGGAAAGTTTATTTAACATGGCGATCAGTCCGAGCAGGGTACCAATCATACCCCAGGCAGGACCCATCTCGCCCCATTTTTCCCAAAACTTAATCACATCCTTGTGACGGGTTTCCAGACACACCATATCCGTTTCCAGAATCCCACGAACCAGCTCCGGATCGGTGCCATCTACTACAAGCATGATTCCTTTTTTCAGGAATTCGTCTTCAATTCCGTTTGCAGCTTCTTCAAGTGCAAGCAAACCTTCTTTTCTTCCGACATTTGACATGTCAATAATTGTCCGGATGGTCTGTGACGGATCATATGTTTTATCCTTGAACGGGAGTGAAATTGACTTGAATCCGTTGATTCCATCTGCAAGCTTGAAACACCCAATCGTACTACAGATAGATCCACCAAACGTAATGACAACAGATGCCGGATCAATGTACATCTGCATCGCAGTGATGTCAAAACTGTTACTACTGAGGACGCCAAAGATAACCATGGCAATTCCGCCGATAATTGAAAGCAGTGATGCTATATCCATGAACTACACCTTCCATTTTCTAAAATTAGGAATTCCGATGGATCTTCCGACAAAATCCATCAAAATACCCTTTTATATGATTTTACTAAACTTTCTCTCTCTTGTCTACTTCCTTTTTGTTAAAAAGGGTGTAAAATTACAAAAAAATGTTGGGAAACAGTCAAAAAACCATTTCCCAACTATTTTTTCAAACTATCTCTTTAAGTTGATTAATTCTTCCAGTAATGTATCGGAAACTGTGATAACACGCGAATTTGCCTGAAATCCACGCTGCGTAATGATCATATCGGTAAACTGTCCGGAAAGGTCAACGTTTGACATTTCCAGCTGTCCGGAATTGATCTTGCTTCCATCCGCATCCACGGCTACACCTACACCGTCAAACTCGCCGGAGTTTAAGGTTGTCTGATAGCAGTTATCACCAATTTTTTCAAGACCGGAAGCATTGGCAAACTGTGCCACTGCGATCTGTCCGAGAAGTTCGTTGTTACCATTGTCATAGCTTGCATAAATCTTACCGCTCTGGTCTACAGCAAGTCCGATCATTGCACCATTCTTCTTACCGGTTTCTTTTCCAACAGAAGTTCCTTTTTCTACTTTCAGTGTTGACTTTCCGCCATGGCCTACATTGGTGGAAGTGGAAAAATCTACATTGATGTCCTTAAAATTGGATTTTTGTGTCGTTCCGTCTGCATTATTTGTTGTATACTGTGTTCCCAGGGCAGAAAGTTTTAAGGATTTCGCCGTTACAGCCTTCGTACCAGCTGTTGTATTCGAACCATCGCCAATACTTACAAATGTACCCTTATTGGAATCATATTTCATATAATAGCCCTTCGGTCCATTCGTATCATCCTGTTTCCCGTCATCTCCCCAGATCGAATCAAGCATCTTACGCTTACCAGCTTCGTCTTTTATTGCATTTCCATTTTCGTCTTTTGTGACAATAGAATTTCCCTTCGAATCAATAATATCCGTTAAACTGATAAAATAATTATTTCCAGTGCCTAATCCCTGAGTTGTCTTCGGTGTCGATACCGCAAACTTAGCCGTATAGGAATATCCCAGATCATCATAAAATCCAAGAGTCATAACATAGCCGTCTTTTCCGGTGACATCGGTATCTTCCTTATCCAGAATTCCATGCACATGAGCCTCTGTCGTTGCCTCCGGAGCGGATGTCGTGTTGGACGGTGACATCACCTGCAGGGGAGAAACCGTATCTTTGTGGATCTCACCTGTCGTTTTGTCTACCTGCCATCCCTGTACCGTATATCCGGTAGAACTCATACACAGGTAGCCGTTTCCATCTACATAGAACGAACCTGCACGGGTAAACATGGTATTTGTTCCATCGCTGACAATAAAGAAGTTTGTGGTCTGGCTGTCGCTGAGTTTTAAATCAAACGGGTATCCGGTTGTCTCGGAAGAACCTGCCCCGGTAATATTGATCATGGTAGATGCCGTGCTTACACCAAGACCAACCTGCTTGGCATTGACACCACCCGTACCGGTTGACGCATCCCCACCGGATGCGGTGGACATTGTCTGGTACATCAGTTCACTGAATCTTACGCTGGAAGCTTTGAACGCTTCGGTATTTACATTGGCAATATTGTTACCAATTACATCCATTCTCGTCTGGTGTGTCTTAAGACCTGACACAGCAGAGAATAATGATCTCATCATAGTACATTGACCTCCTTAGATGGCAATATGGTTTTGAAATCCTTCTGTCAGTCGGGATTCCTGTAACCTCCATAAGGTCCGGTTACATAATAACTGCGCCATCTATATTTGTAAAAGTATTTGATTGTGTTTCCGTCTGATCCATTGCGGTAACAACGGTTTTACTGGGCACATTCACAATAAAAGCAAGTGAATCCACCAAAACCAGAGAATCCTTAATTCCCTTGGCATATGCCTGTTCCACTCCGTCTTCAAGTCTGGCATTCTGTTCCTCGGATAAGCTGATATTTCTGCTTTCTAACCGCTGCGAGGCATGCTTTGAAAACTTTAACTGTTGCTGTTGCCGTAAGACATCTTCGAATGAAACATCCGACGTCTTTGACGGACTGGTTACGTTTTTCTGTTTTAAATACTGGCCGGTTACCTGTTCGATCGACGAAAACTGTTTGCTGATCGGGTTCATCTTTTTTCTCCCCTTTCCTATGCACCTGTTGTCTCGTCACTCTTCTGATCGGAACCATTCTCTGTCTTCGAGTCATCCGTTTTTGTGTCATCGGTCTTGGTATCCGTATCAGTCTTGGTATCATCGGTTTTCGTATCCGTATCTGTTTTGGTATCATCCGTCTTTGTATCGTCTGAGGTATCTCCACCCAGATCTTTGATCTTCTGCTCATACTTCTTCAGTTTTGCAAGATCAGACTCACTTACAAAGCTCTTCTGATAATCCGTCATGCCATCGTATACCTTACGGATCTGTTCTATCGCACCGGAATACTTGGTCGTAATATTTTCAATATCCGGAAGCTGTGCCAGCATGTTTGAAATGGTCTTGGCATAACCAATCGCTTCATAGTAATCACTGTCGGCCACCGTATCAAGCGTATCGATGGAATACAGCTTATTGTTGACACTGAGCATCTGTGATCCGTCTTCCTGATACATGACATAATCTACTTTACCGTCCACATAAGAAGTTTTTCCGGTTGTTTCGTCCGAAACCTTTAAGATTACATATTTTCCAACCAGATTGTTTGCCATCTCGTTTTTCTGTGTATCCTGCATGCCAAGCATTGCCTCTAACTGTGAGAACGTTGCAAGCTGTGCCACATATTCGGTATTGCTGGTAGGCTCGAGCGGGTCCTGGTACTGCATTTCCGCACAAAGTAATGTAAGGAACTGATCATATCCCATGGTTCCGTTGTTGGACTCATCGCTTTTTTTCGATGTTGTCGTTTTTACTTTTCCGTTTTCCACAGTTGCCCAATTCAGTGCGGAAGTTGTCGTATCTGCCATTTTTTCTCCTTTCTATGCGGTTACATCCATGGAATTTCCATTATCCCGCATCATTTGTGCTGCAAGAGTTTCTTCTTCTGTCATCAGTCCTGACAATCCATCCAGTGAGGACAGATTTAAGTTTCTTCTTCTGCCTCCGGACTGCTCCTGCTGCCGTTCTCCCTGCTGCTTTTCACTCTCCTGGTTCTGTTCCAGATTCTTTTCGAATTCATGAGAAGCAACGGTTACTTCTACGGCGTCAACTTTGACACCTGCCTGATTTAAATTCTGCCGCAGATCTGCCACCTGCGTTTCAAGGGCTGCACGGACTGCTTCATTAGAAGCTGCCAGCTGTGCATGAATAACGCCTTCCTTGGAAGAAATATTTACATACACTTTTCCGAGATTTTCCGGATTCAGCTGCATCTCCATCGATGAAGTTCCCTCCGAAACATTCACGCGGATCTGTTCTGCCACCTGTTCAAGTAAATCCATTGTATCAATGGAAACATAAGATGTCTCCGGCGTTATATCTGCCACGGTATCCGCTGTCGGTACCCCGGCGGTATCCTGCATCTGCACGACCGTCTGTGTCTTTGCCACATCGGAACTGCTTCGGTCTGCCGTCATTTTTTCCGGCTGTGCCGATTTCATCTGATCTCCGGTCTGCGCATCTGCATCCGCATCTCCGGTATCCGTCTGCTGTTCTGTCGTCTGCTTTGTATCCTGTGCCTGTGGCTGCTGTGTGCGTACTTCATCCGATTTTGGTTCTTCCTGAAATACATCCGCCTGTTTATCCATCGGCTGTACCTCATCGGTCTGCGCAAGCTCCGGCATAATATCTGTCGAAACAGTATCTGCTGTTGTCTGCTGTCCTGCCGCATCGTTCAATATCTGCATTTCTTCATCGGTCAGAGTTTCCGGTGTCTGCAGAATATCCATCTGCGCAATCAGTTCATCCATCTGTGCCGGCTGAAGTTCCAGCTCATTTGCAAGCTGTCCTCCCAGCTGGTCAATCTGCTGCATCAGCCCCTGAAACTGGTCATTCATCAGTAAATCCATCGGAGAAGTCTCTCCTGTCAGCTGCATTGCAAGCTGTGCAAGATTTTCCGGATTCAGGAGATCAAAAGCTGTAAGTCCCAGCGACTCCATCATATCTTTTACAGAATCTTCCGAAACACCCAATTGTTCGGCCACCGTCCTGACAACATCACTCTGGAACTGATCCAGAGTATCTGTCGAATTGTTAATCACGTCTGTGACAACATCTCCGGCTGCCTGACGGATGGTATTATCCTGATACTGATACCGGTCGTAATTATCTGCCGCATTTGTCTGCTGTAATACATTGTTGTTTATTTTTGTATCCACGGACGGCATATTAAAATTTGTAGAGTAGTTACTGCCCATCAGTGAAGCAAACACGCCTGCCGCATCCGGATTTTCAGCTTTTGATCTGCCTTTTGCAGCATTTGCATTTAATACCTGACCCTGCTTTACAGAATTCAAATTAAATACATTTGCACTTGTCAAACACGTTCCTCCTTTCTGTTATTTACAGATTTCCTACTTTTTCTTGGTAGGTTCCATGATCTCTGTCAGCTTCGCCGCAGTCGTTGCATCCATCTTGCCAAGAATATCCGCCCTCTGCTGTGTTCCCATATTCATGAGAATGTCAGCCACAAGCCCCAGATTGTCCGTCATCGTATCAAAGATGCTGGCCGCCTCCTGAGGCTTCATGTTGGAATATGTCTTTGCGTAATCTTCAACCTGACTATCGTAGGTAATCTGTTCAACCACTTGTTTGTATAAGACTTCGGCATTTTCTGGATCAATGCTCTCATAATATGTCTTATACTGCTGTATATCGGGTGCCTGATCGGAAAAAACAACCTCCTCGTAGTATTTTTCCTTCTCCTTTTCAAAGGCAGCCTCATCCTCTTTGTATTTTGAAAGATCCTTGATCTGTGCCTTCAGATCCTTGATCTTTTTTTTGTCATTTTTATTTGTACTGCTGGCTTCATCGAGTTCTTTTTCCAGTTCTTTAATCTGGCTGATGGCCTCGCTTAAAGACCCATACTGATGCTCTGTGCCCTCGGTCTGCTCCACCGTTTCTTCCGGCTGTGGGAGGATTTTATTAACATAAGGGACATCTTTCAAAAGCGGATATAACACCGTTGATCCAAATCCTCCGACATCGGTTTTAATCAAAATTCCTATAATTCCCATCCATATCGCAATGATTAAAATGGTTGTCAGGACAAGAATCAGCCTGCCGCCTCCCTTTTCATCCTCATCTTCTTCCGGTTCCGGTGCGTTTCCTTTGGCATTCTTTTTTTCTTTTTTTTCTTTCTTTTCCCGTTTTTTCTTTTCTCTTCGATTTTTTGTGCTGTTTTCCTTTACCGCGTCTTCCTCGTCGACAAGGTTTCTTTCGTCTGCCATATCATTCTCCCTGTTCACCCTTGTTATAGGTATAACTTACAAGTTCATCGATTTCTTTCGTTTCTGCTTCTGCAAGTTCCTGCTTAAATTCTTCAAATGCCTTTTCCCTCAATTTTTCCTGAACCTTTCGTTCCTGCATCACGGTTTTTAAGCGGTTTCTGGCATCTTCCAGTTCTTTTTCCGCCTTGTGGACTTCTACCATCTGCCGTCTGACAATCGTTTTCATGGCATTTACATCTGCCCGCGCATGTTCGACTTCCTGCAGATTTAAATTTCCCTGCATCAGTTTCTTCCAGTGCTGCTCATATCCGACTCTGCGCACCATATATTCCTGCAGAATCTTCTGCTGCTCCAGATATTTCTGGTTTGCCAGGCTGTATGTCATTTTCGCCTGTGTCTCCAGTTTCTGTTTAATGTTCAGTATGTTCTGCATACGATAAACAAATTTTGCCATTTAAAACCTCTGTCCATTGATCAGTCGTCAAACACCTTTTTTAAGAGTTCCACTTCTTCATCAAAAGCAAACTTTTCTTCCGTATCCTGACACAGAAATTCATTTACTTCTTTATTCTTTCGGATTGCATAATCGATATCCGGATTCGATCCGTTTTTGTAGGCTCCAATATTAATCAGATCCTCTGCTTCACTGTATGTGGCAAGCACCTGTTTTAATTTTCCGGCAAGTGCCTTATGTTCCTTTGTTACGATGGAATTCATAACACGGGAAATACTCTGTAAAATATCAATTGCCGGATAATGATTTTTATGTCCCAGCTTACGGTCGAGAACAATATGTCCATCCAGAATGCCCCGCGCCGTATCCGTGATTGGCTCATTAAAATCATCTCCATCTACCAGAACCGTATATAGTCCGGTGATCGATCCTTTTTCATTTGTACCGGCACGTTCCAGAAGTTTTGGCATCTGTGCGTACACACTCGGCGGATACCCTCTGGTAACCGGTGGTTCCCCGGATGCAAGTCCGATTTCTCTTTGTGCCTGGGAAAATCGTGTCATGGAATCCATCATAAGCAGTACATCTTTTCCCTGATCACGGAAATATTCCGCCACAGCCGTTGCTGTCTTTGCACACTTATTACGGATCAGTGCCGGTTTATCTGACGTTGCGACCACGACAACGGACCGTGCCATTCCCTCCGGACCAAGGTCACGTTCAATAAATTCCCGGACCTCCCTGCCGCGCTCGCCGATCAGTGCGATTACATTGATGTCTGCCTTCGTATTTCTTGCAAACATGCCAAGCAGGGTACTTTTCCCGACACCAGAACCGGCAAACACACCGATACGCTGTCCTTTTCCAACCGTAATCAGTCCGTCCACCGCTTTTACACCAAGCGGCAGTACCTCGCTGATAATCCGGCGATCCATCGGATCCGGTGGCGTATTTTCCAGCGGATAATACGAACCGTGAATTTCTTCCGTTCCATCCGTCATGCGTCCGATTCCATCCAGCGTATGCCCAAGCAGTTCTTCTCCAACCAAAACCGACAGGGGATGTCCGGTATTTTCCACAATGCATCCGGTTCCAACCCCTTCCACGCTGTCAACCGGCATCAGGATCAGTCTGGAATCCTGAAAACCGACCACTTCCGCGATAACATATTCCTCTTCCATCTCGTTCGGGTAAATTTTACACAAATCTCCCATACGTGCCTTTGGTCCGACAGATTCAATGGTAAGACCTACTACCTTGACTACTTTTCCATAACTCTTATAATACTGGCGGTCCATCAGCTGTAAATACTTTTCCGCTTCTTTAACCAAATTTGTCTCCCGTTTATACCAGTGAACGTATATCCTTCAGCAGTGCAGACAACTGTGTGTCCACCCCACAGTCAACCACGCCATACGGTGTTTCTATTTTGCACTGTCCATCCGATAATTTATTATCCTTTATAAATTCAATGGCAACATCTTTTCCTACAATATCCTGCATCTGTGCAAGATGTTCTTTGAGGATTTCCTCATCGCTCCGGTTCGTGTGAATCCGTATTTTATCTCCCGGGTCAATGTCAAGTAATGCTCCATTTACCAGCTGAAGTAAAAGTTCACGTTTCTCTTCAAACTGAATCTTAAACACTTTATCAAATACCTGAATCACAGCGTCCACAATGTCTTTTTCCATCACCGACATTTTTTCATGATACTGTTCTTCCAGTTGTTTTTTCTGTGCATGAAGAGACTCCATCGCCTTCTCATGTTCCCTGTTTAATTCTTCTTCCCGGCATCTGGCACCCTCTTCGTATCCGAGTTTCTTTTGTTCTTCGTACAGGGTACGGGCTTTTTCTTCCGCTTCCCCACGGATACGTTCTGCATCTTCTTTTGCCGTGGAAGTAATCTCATCTGCCTCCACAGCTGCCTTTTCAAGTGCTTCCCTGCGCAGGGCTTCCACATCAATCTGCACGGTTTTTGCCTGAATCCCCTGTGAGAAACCAGCCGGTGCATTCTCCTGTCCGTCCTCTGCTGATACATCTACCTGTTCCGGAGCCTGTTCCTGTTGCAGTTCTTTTAATTTCTGGCGTACCCCGTCATTGGAATTGATAATTCTTGTACCAGTTCCCGAACTGACGACATAACATTGTTTCAGTAAATTAGACAACGATATCGTCACCTCCGCCACGTGAAATTACAATCTCTCCGGCATCTTCGAGCTTACGGATCACAGCAACAATCTTCTGCTGTGCCTCCTCAACATCCTTCATACGAACAGGACCCATAAAGTCCATATCCTCCTTGATCATTGCCGCCAGACGTTTTGACAGGTTCTTGTAGATCACATTCTGTACTTCTTCCGTTGTATTCTTAAGCGCAAGCTCCAGATCTGCATTTTCCACATCACGCAGCACACGCTGAATTGCACGGTCGTCGAGCAGAAGAATATCCTCGAACACGAACATCTTCTGCTTGATCTGGTCTGCGAGCTTCTGGTCCCTTGCGGACAGCTCGTCGAATATGTATTTCTCGGTGGCGCGGTCCACGTTGTTCATTACTTCCGCAACATAGCTTATGCCGCCGACCTCCATGCTGTCGATGTTGACGAGGTTCGCGAACTTCTTCTCCAGCGTCGCCTCAAGCGATTTGATGACGTCCGGGGAGGCGCGGTCCATTCGCGCGATCCTCTCAACGACCTCCACGCGCTTCTCCTTGGGAAGCTCCGCAAGTATCGCCGCCGCCTGGTCTATCCTGGCGTAGGACAGTACCAGCGCGATTGTCTGAGGGTGCTCGTTCTGCACGATAGCCAGCAGGTTCTTATAGTCTGCCTTTCTCACGAAATCGAAGGATTTCGTCTTAAGCTGCTTCGTAATGCGCTGAAGCAGCGTATTCGCCGCCTCTGCGCCGAATGCCTTCTCCAGTATCTCCCGGGCGTAGTCAACGCCGCCCTCGGTGACCACTTTCTGGGTAAGGCACAGCTCGTAGAATTCATTGAGAACGCCCTCCACCACGTCGATCGGCTGGTATTCCAGCTTGGCGACCTCGGTGGATATTGCCTCTATCTCGTCATCTGAAAGGTGCTTGTACACCTGGGAAGCGTTGTCTGCGCCCATCGCAGCAAGCACCAGAGCGATCTTCTGATTGGGAGTGAGTCCCTCCGTTGTTTTTTCTGCCATATCAAATCCCCCTCGCTGCGCGTCAGTTGTCCTTCATCATGTTCTTGATGATCTGTGCCACGATCTCCGGGTTGGTCTTGGAGAAGTCGCTTATCTCGCGCTTGAGAATTGTTTCACGGGATTCCTTCGCAGCTTCCTCGGTAAGGCTTGCAATGTTGAAGTCCACTTCCTCGGGCTGTTCCGGCTCCTGTGCGTTCGCCCCGCCTGCGGCAGCTCCGCCCTGGGCGGCGGCAGCGAATGCAGCCTCCTGACGGCGTCTGATCTTTTTCTTCCTGGAGTGACCCATGAACAGGGTGACAACCAGCAGGATAAGCAGCAGAACTCCAAGCCCGACGACCACATAGAGCAGCACATCTCTGAATGTATCCACTCTGGGTGTGATGATCTGCACGTTGCCGTCGCCGCTGATGCCAGGATTGGTGCCATCGAGGGAGAACGGGAGATTATACACGGAAACGTAATCCAGGGTGGTTCCTGCGGCGTTCGCAACGATACTCTGGAGAGCCTCGCGCTCCGCCTGGGTCATGTTGGTCTGATTAACGACCAGACCAACGGTGAGTGCGTCGATGGAGTAGCCGTCCTTCTTGACGGTTTCCTTGATATTGGAAACGCTGTACTGTATCTCGTTCTTATTATAATAGAAAGTCTGTCCGTCCTCAAGACCGGTGATTGTGGGATAATCCGGAGAGGTATCCGCATTGGGAGTCACTCCGACAACGCCGCCGTCCTCATCAAGGACGATAAGAATCCCCGCGGCACCCGTATTTTTGGGCCGGTGGCGAGAGAACTCCGTGACTCTGGTTTCATGAAGATCTGCTCCCTGGCACCCGAAACAGTTTAATAGGGGGACCAAGAGATGAACGTTAAGAAGAATGATACCGTTATTGTCCTGTCCGGCAAGGACAAGGGCAAGAAGGGCAAGGTCCTCGAGGCTATGCCCGCTGCCGGCAAGGTCGTCATTGAGGGCATCAATGTCGCTACCTGCCATGTCAAGCCGAAGAAGCAGGGCGATCAGGGCGGCATTGTGAGCCGTGAGATCCCGATGTACGCTTCCAAGGTCATGCTCGTCTGCCCGAAGTGCGGCAAGGCCACCCGCCACGCCGTGAAGCTCGCCGACGGCAAGAAGGTCCGCGTCTGCAAGAAGTGCGGCCAGGAAATTTGAGAGGGAGGATTGAAACATGGCTAGACTGAAAGTAAAGTACACGGAAGAGATCGCTCCCGCCCTCATGAACAAGTTCCAGTATAAGTCCGTGATGCAGATCCCGAAACTGAGCAAGGTCATCGTCAATGTCGGCTGCGGCGAATCCAAGGGCAACGCCAAGGAAATCGAAGCCATCTGCAAGGACATCGCCACCATCACCGGCCAGAAGCCCATCACCACCAAGGCCCGCAAGTCCGTCGCGAACTTCAAGGTCCGTGAAGGCGAGACCGTCGGCGTCAAGGTCACCCTCCGCGGCGACCGTATGTGGGAATTCCTCGATCGTCTGTTCAACGTGGCTCTGCCCCGTGTCCGCGACTTCCGCGGCATCAACCCCAACTCCTTCGACGGCCGCGGCAACTATGCCTTCGGTCTCAAGGAACAGCTGATCTTTCCGGAAATCGAGTACGATAAGGTCGACAAGATCCGCGGCATGGACATCTGCATCTGCACCACCGCGACCACCGACGAAGAAGCCAAAGAGCTGCTGACCATGGTCGGCGCTCCGTTCTACGCTTGATTGGAGGATACCGGTAATGGCAAGAAAAGCAATGATTCTCAAGCAGAAGGAAGAACCCAAGTTCTCCACCCGCTACTACAACCGCTGCAAGATCTGCGGCCGTCCCCATGCCTACCTGCGTGACTACGGCGTCTGCCGTATCTGCTTCCGTGAACTTGCCTACAAGGGCCAGATCCCCGGCGTGAGAAAGGCATCTTGGTAAATCTTTTTCCGTCATGCTGCGTTTTTTGCGGTTCGGCGTACACAATGTACGCCTTCCCCGCAAAACCTTGCCTGACGAAAAAATCTTCACCAATCTGCCCTCAGATGACTGGGGGAGTGATGGGGTGAGGAAAAATCTTCACTGATCTGCCATCAGATGACTGAGGGGTTGAGCGGTGGAGGAGAGCGGAAACGCTCTACACTTTCTTTTGTTATCGCCAGGGCGGCGGGAGCCGCCCTCCAACGATAAAAGTATGGATGACGAAAGGTCACGGTTAATCGGGCCGGCTCCGGCCGGCAGCAAGGATTAGTCGTGATACCTCGCCACCAAAACCGCACTGCGGTAACTTCAAACTAGGAGGAACAAACCATGCAAATCACTGATCCCGTTGCCGATATGCTGACGCGCATCCGCAATGCAAACACGGCAAAGCACGAGTCCGTCGATGTGCCCGCTTCCAACCTGAAGAAGGCCATCGCAAAGATCCTGCTCGACGAAGGCTACATCAAGAGCTACGAAGTCGTCGAGGACGGCACCCAGGGCGTCATCCGCATCACCCTGAAGTACCTTGCCGGCAAGGAAAAGGTCATCAGCGGCCTGCGCCGTGTCTCCAAGCCCGGCCTGCGTGTCTACGCCGGCGCTGACGAGCTGCCCAGAGTCCTGAAGGGTCTCGGCATCGCAATTATTTCTACGTCCAAGGGCGTCATGACCGACAAGGCTGCTCGCGCAAGCCATGTCGGCGGTGAAGTCCTTGCGTTTGTTTGGTAAGGAGGGTATTGAACAATGTCTAGAATTGGCAGAATGCCCGTTACCATCCCCGCAGGCGTCGAGGTCTCCATCGCGGAGCCGAACGTCGTTACCGTGAAAGGCCCCAAGGGCACACTGACACAGACGATGCGCCCGGAGATGATCATCAAGGTCGAAGGCAATGTGATCCATGTCGGCCGCCCGTCCGAAGACAAGCTGCACAAGAGCCTGCACGGCCTGACCCGCAGCCTGATCCACGACATGGTCGTCGGCGTGACCGATGGCTTCAAGAAAGAGCTCGAGATCAACGGCGTTGGCTACAAGGCCAGCAAGGAAGGCAACAAGCTCGTCATGAACCTCGGCTACTCTCACCTTGTCACCATGGAAGAGATCGAAGGCATCACCATTGATGTCCCGGCTCCCAACAAGGTCGTCATCAACGGTATCGATAAGCAGAAGGTCGGCCAGTTTGCAGCGAACGTCAGAGGCAAGAGACCTCCCGAGCCTTACAAGGGCAAGGGCATCAAGTACGCCACTGAGACCATTCGCCACAAAGAGGGCAAGGCCGGCGGTAAGAAGTAATTAGGAGGTGTGCCATTATGGTGAAAACATTTGATAAGAACGCTCAGCGTATGAAGCGTCATACCCGCGTTCGCGGAAAGATCTCCGGCACGCCCGAACGGCCCCGCCTGAACGTCTACCGCAGCAACGCAAACATCTACGCACAGATCATTGACGACGTCAATGGTGTTACGCTCGCTGCCGCCGCTTCCAATGAGAAGGATTTCGAAGGCGCCGCAGGCAACAAGGAAGCTGCCCGCAAGGTCGGCAAGCTGGTCGCAGAGCGCGCCAAGGCAAAGGGCATCGACACTGTCGTGTTCGATCGTGGCGGTTATATCTATCACGGTCGTGTGGCAGAGCTTGCCGAGGGCGCCCGTGAAGGCGGCCTGGAATTCTGATCGGAGGAGGATGAACAATGGCTTACAATAGAGATCGCGCACCCAAGGAAGACAATGGCCCGGAAATGATCGAAAAGGTCGTTTACCTGAACCGCGTTTCCAAGACCGTCAAGGGCGGCCGCGTCATGAAGTTCTCCGCTCTGGTCGTTGTCGGCGACGGCAAGGGCACCGTGGGCTACGGCCTCGGCAAGGCGGCTGAAGTTTCCGAAGCAATCCTCAAGGGCATTGCTGACGCGAAGAAGAACATGGTCAAGATCACGCTCGAAGGCACCACGATCCCGCACGATATCATCGGCGAGTTCGGTGCTGGCCGCGTCATGCTGAAGCCGGCTCCCGAAGGCACCGGCATCATCGCCGGCGGCGCTGTCCGTGCTGTCATGGAAGCAGTCGGCATTTCCAACATTCGTGCAAAGTGCCTGCGCTCGAACAACCCGCAGAACGTTGTCAAGGCAACGATGCAGGGTCTGGTCTCTCTGCGCGACGCAGCGGAAGTTGCTCGCATCAGAGGCAAGAACGTAGACGAGATCGTCGGTTAAGGAGGGCTCAAAATGGCGAATCTTAGAATTAAGCTTGTCAAGAGCCTCAACGGCCGTCTTGAAAAGCACATCGCGACCGCGCATTCCCTCGGTCTGCGCAAGATCGGTCAGGAAACTGTTCAGCCTGACAACACCCAGACTCGCGGCAAGATCGCAAAGATCGGCTACCTGCTGCAGGTCACGGAAGAACAATAAGGAGGACAAGTAGATGAATTTACATGAACTTGCTCCGGTTATGGGTTCTACCCATGTGAATAAGCGCAAGGGCCGTGGTACCGGCACTGGCAACGGCAAGACCGCAGGCCGCGGACACAAGGGCCAGAAGGCCCGTTCGGGCGGCAAGCTCCGCATCGGCTTCGAAGGCGGCCAGATGCCTCTGGCACGCCGCATCCCGAAGCGCGGCTTCAACAACATCTTCGCAGAGCCCCTGACGGCTGTGAATGTTGCGGTTCTCGATAAGTTCGAAGACGGCGCTGTCGTTGACGCGGCGGCCCTGATCGAAAAAGGCATTCTGCACGATTGCAAGTACGGTCTGAAGGTTCTTGGCAACGGCAGCGTTACCAAGAAGGTCACCGTGAAGGCTGCAGCCTTCTCGGAGTCTGCCAAGGAAAAAATCGAAAAGGCGGGCGGAAAGGCCGAGGTGGTGTAAGTGTTTACAACACTCCGTAATGCCTGGAAGATCCCCGAGCTGCGCAAGAAGATCCTCTTCACGCTGTTCGTTCTGATGATCTACCGCCTGGGCGCCTGTGTTCCGGTTCCCTACGTCAACGTGAGTGAACTGGCGACCTACTTCTCCCAGCAGCTGTCTGGTACGGTCCTGGGCCTGTACAACGCGATGTCCGGTTCTGCGTTCTCGCAGGCGACGGTCTTCGCCATCGGTATCCAGCCGTATATCAACGCATCCATTATCATTGAACTTCTCGCCATCGCCATCCCCGCCCTGGAGCGTCTTGCCAAGGAGGGCGGCGAAGAAGGCCAGAAGAAGATCCAGCGCATCACCCGCTACACCACGGTCGGCCTTGCTCTTCTGATGGGCTTTGCCTACTATGTGATGCTCAAGAACTACAACCTGCTCAACGAGACCGGTTTCCTTGCAGGTCTTGTCATCGTCATGACCTTCATGGCCGGCGCGTCCTTCCTGATGTGGATGGGCGAGCAGATCGATCAGTTCGGCATCGGCAACGGCATCTCGATGATCCTGTTCGCAGGCATCGTGTCCCGCATCCCGTCGCTCGTCAGTACGCTCGTTTCCTCGCTGGCCTCCGGCGCGATCAAGTGGTACACCGCGATCCTGCTCGTCATCGGCATGCTGCTGATCGTTGTGTTCATCGTGTTCATCACGAACTCCGAGCGCCGCGTCCCCGTCCAGTACGCCAAGCGTGTGGTCGGCCGCAAGATGTACGGTGGTCAGAGCACGTTCCTGCCGATCAAGGTCAACATGTCCGGCGTTCTGCCGATCATCTTCGCGCAGTCCATTGCGACGCTCCCCGCGACGATCGTTGCCTTCACCGGCACCGGCAGCAGCTCCTTCTGGACCTGGATGAACACCTATATCTTCGACACGAAGAGCGCGTTCTACATCGTCTGCTACTTCCTGCTGATCATTGCGTTCAGCTACTTCTATGCGACGATCCAGTTCAACCCCATCGAAATCGCCAATAACCTCAAGAAGAACGGCGGCTTCATCCCCGGCTTCCGCCCGGGCAAGCCGACTTCCGACTTCATCCTGAAGGTTATCAACAAAATCACGCTCTTCGGCGCTCTGTATCTGGCGATCGTTGCGATCCTGCCGATCATCGTCGGTATCGTGATCAAGAACGGCAGCCTCGCGATCGGCGGCACGTCCGTCATCATCGTGGTCGGCGTTGCGCTTGAGACGGTCAAGAGCCTCGAGGCCCAGATGCTCATGCGTCACTACAAAGGCTTCCTGGAGTAATTGGAGGAAGATGCTATGAAGCTGATTCTTTTGGGTGCTCCCGGTGCCGGCAAGGGCACACAGGCGGAGATCATCAGCAAGAAGCTGAACATCCCCACCATTTCCACCGGCAACATTCTTCGCGAAGCGATCAAAAACGGAACCGAAACCGGCCTGAAGGCCAAAAGCTTCATGGACGCTGGCAAGCTCGTTCCGGACGACGTCATCATCGG